>Ga0181344_1000171_pt1 | contig 27058 bp, 17 predicted proteins | sample Su13VDMLBDD_FD_130098 | JGI IMG/M metagenome (GOLD analysis project Ga0181344, IMG submission 130098) | Freshwater viral communities from Lake Michigan, USA - Su13.VD.MLB.D.D | ecosystem: Environmental > Aquatic > Freshwater > Lake | place: USA: Michigan | collected 2013-07-15
CACCACCCGCAGAAGCTATGCGTAAGTACAGCATGGAGGAAGTCAATGAAATACTTAAGGCCGATCTTGCTAGGTTTGAGCGAGGCGTGGCTACCTATTGTCCTGTTCCTCTTACTCAAGGACAGTTTGACGCATTGGTATCATTTTCATTCAATGTTGGGCTAGGCACACTTCAGCGGTCAACCATGCGCCAAAAGGTGATTCGTGGTGATATGAAGGGCGCAGCAGAAGAACTCTTGAAGTATTGCATGGCCGGGGGTAAAATTCTCAAAGGGCTGCAAAAGCGTCGCATCGACGAGCGTGCCGTGTTTCTATCCTAGGACTGCCGATGCCATTACAAAAAATACTGTTCAAGCCGGGTGTCAATAAAGAGAACACTCGCTACACCACGGAAGGTGGATGGTATGAGTGCGACAAAATTCGTTTCCGTCAAGGCAACCCTGAGATTCTTGGCGGCTGGCAACGCATCTCATCAAATACATTTAACGGCACTTGCCGTTCGCTTTGGAACTGGACAACGCTGGGCAACCTCAACCTAGTAGGCGTCGGAACTAATACAAAGTTTTACATTCAAAACGGCGGCGCATACTATGACATCACGCCTATCCGAACAACAACTACGCTTGGAACAGACCCTTTTACTGGCAACGGCACAACCACAGTCACGGTGGCTGCTACATCGCACGGGGCAACTGACGGCTCTTTTGTTACTTTCAGTGGTGTTACGGGCACGTACGCATCAGTCCTAAACGCCGAGTTCCAGATCACGCTTGTTAACGCCAACTCTTACACAATCACAACACCATCTGTGGTTGCAGCAGGGGCAACGGGCGGCTCAGCAGTTTCTGCGGTATACCAACTTAACGCTGGCCCTGCCTATGCTGTGCCTCTTACCGGCTGGGGCGCTGGTGCTTGGGGCGCTGGTGCTTGGGGTGTAGGTACAACATCTACTACTAGCTTACAGCTTTGGAGTCAGATTAACTATGGCGAAGACTTGGTCTTTGGCCCACGCAATGGTGGCCTGTATTATTGGGATGCAACGGGCGGGGTAACAACTCGTGGCGTATTGCTTAACTCCCTTGGGGGCACAGTTACATTTACTAACGCATCCCCTACGGTTGTAACATCAACAGTCCTCTACACAGAAGGCGCGGCGCTTAAGTTCTCTGGTGGCTCTCTACCAACAGGTGTTACTGCGGGTACTACTTACTATGTGTTTGAAGTCAACGGATTAACGTTTAAGTTACTAGATGGCGCGGGTGCTGCTGTTAATACATCTTCATCAGGCTCTGGCGCAGTGTCTACTATTGTTGACGTACCAACTGTGCAAAACAGCGTCACGGTGTCGGACATATCTAGATTTATTTTGGTGTTTGGCTGTAACGACTACGGCAGTGCAGTGCTTGACCCTATGCTGATCCGTTGGTCAGCGCAAGACGACCCATATAACTGGACGCCCGATCCTACTAACCAAGCAGGTTTTACACGCCTGTCTCACGGCTCTGAGATTGTCACTACGGTGCAGACTCGTCAGGAGATTGTGGTATTTACCGACTCAAGCGTATATTCACTTCAGTACCTTGGCCCACCCTATGTGTGGGCAGCGCAGTTGCTTGGTGACAACATTTCAATTCAAGGCCCCAACGCTGCGGTGATTGCTTCCGGTATTGTGTACTGGATGGGCGTGGATAAGTTCTACATGTACGACGGTCGTGTACAAACGCTTAACTCTGACTTGCGTCGTCACATATTTGGAGACTTTAACCAAGCGCAGGCGGCGCAAGTGTTTGCCGGTACAAACGAAGGTTTTAACGAAATCTGGTGGTTCTACTGCTCTTCTGGTAGCAACGAAATTAACCGTTACGTTATTTACAACTATGTTGAAAAAATCTGGTACTACGGCACATTGGGACGCACGGCTTGGCTGGATTCTGGCTTGCTTGACTACCCCTTGGCGGCTACGTACAACAACAATTTGGTGTATCACGAGAACGGGTTAAACAACAATGAAACCGGAACAACTACCGCTATTGATGCCTACATTTCATCCTCAGAGTTTGACATTGGCGACGGACATAATTTTGGTTTTGTGTGGCGCGTCCTTCCTGATCTGACGTTTGAGAATGCTGAAAACTCACCCACTGGCGCTACACCATCGGTGGCTATGACGCTATACGGCTTGGCAAATTCAGGTTCTGGTGTGACAAGTTCGGCCAGCCAACCCGTAGCTAAGAGCAGTACCTACGTGATTACCGAGCAGTTCACCGGCATGATCTTCACCCGCATGCGCGGTCGTCAAATGATCTTTAAGATTAGCTCTAACCAGATCAATACGGTCTGGCAGTTGGGCGCACCCCGTATTGACATTAGACCGGATGGCAGACGCTAATGGCTGAACTAAACGCAACCCCACCAAGCTTGCCGCTGGCTCCACCGGAGTACGAGGTTCGCTACTTTGTCCAGCTAAATAACGTCTTGCGCCTGTATTTTAATCAGTTAAACAACCCCGGCGACATGGGCGGCTCAACACTAAATTTAAACCTTGCCACACTGCCAACTGAAGCAGATCTGCCTAATTTGAGGCTTGGCGATGTTTACAGAGATACCCAAGATGGTGTACAAGCAACAAGCCAAATGCTTCGCATAAAGACGTCGACATGATATTATCTAGCAACCCCCATTTTGAGAGGCAAAAATGAGCCTGCATAAGTTTGCCGAACAGGTAGCCGCACAAGGTCGCGGTGACGACTCTTTACTTGTACACATGACGCCGGACGAAGTCCAGCGCCTACAAGCTTTTGCCGAAGCCAATGGTCGAACAATGACCATTAACCCAGAGACAGGTTTGCCTGAAGCTGGCTTTTTGTCTGACCTTTTTAAAGCGGTTGCCCCTATTGCGCTTGGCGCGTTCCTTGGCCCCGGAGCTTTTGGTATTGCAGGTATGGGCTTAAGCGCGGGTACGGCAGGTTTGATTACTGGCGGCATTACTACTTTGGCTACCGGCAGTTTGTCTCGCGGACTCATGGCCGGATTGGGTGCGTATGGTGGCGCTGGTTTGGCTCAAGGCGTTTTAGGCGCTGGAAACGCACAGCTTGCTTCAACTATGTCTGAAGGCGCGCAGGCTGCTGCAGGTGCAGGAGACATGACTGCGGGTATGAACGCAGTTACAAAGGAGCAGGCACTATCTGCGGGGGCTAAAGCAGTCACAGCAACCCCAGAAGCATTTGGTACTTTTGCTAAAAGTAACCTTGGCAATCTTGCCTATGCCGCTTCGCCAATCCTAGCAGGCGCTATGGTTCCAACAACTACAAAGGTCGACGCTCCCAAGAACGACAACTACATTCGCCAGTTTGATTTCAACATCAACCCAGAAACAGGCAAACCCGACCCCCTGTACGGTATGCGCGCTATGACGCCAGTCAAAGCCAACGAATTTGGAAACAAAACATTCCAAGGCCAGCGCGATCTATTTAGACAGCAAAACCCAAACCCGTACGACATTGGTGTAGCTTCTTTAAATCGTCCACCACAGCAACAAATGGGTATGGCAGGTGGTGGCATTGTGGCTTTGGCTGAAGGCGGCGACCCTGTAGATTCTCCAACAGAGTTTGCTCCTGTTGGCGGTGCCCCAGTTACAAACAATATGACTGTTGAAGATTTGTACACCCAGATTCTGGGTCGTCAAGGTGAACAAGCTGGTTTAGATTACTGGAAGCAAGGTTTTGGTGACACTGTTGATGCTAATGAAATTGCCAGTTTTAGACAAGCGGCACAAGCAGAATTGGCAAATCGCACACCCGCAGAGCAATTACAACTTGCTCCTAATTTGGTAAACAATACCGGCATAGCTTCCTTGGGGAATGCTGGAGATATTAACTACGTAGCAAAAGATCCCGGCATCATTACAGCTACAAACCAATACTTTGCAGCCAACCCCGACGTTGCTGCGGCATATGCCGTTAATAGTTATGGCATGACGCCTGAACAGTTTGCGCAGACACACTACACAAATTCAGGTCAGTCTGAAGGGCGTGCAAGTCCGTTGACTACCACTTCAAATTCAAACGCTTATTTGTTGGCAAACCCTGATGTAGCTGCCGCATACGCTAAAAATAGTTATGGTATGACACCGGCAGAACTAGTTGCGTACCACTCCACTACATACGGAAATGCAGAGCAACGAGCAACCCCCATTGCCGAAGCGCAAAACATGGTGGCAAACATGTACCGCAACGTGCTTGGCCGTGATCCCGATCCCGAAGGCTTAGCTTTCTGGAGCAACGCTATTGCTGCTGGCCGTTCGCCTGAGAGTATCTATAAAGATTTCTTAACAAGCGCTCGTTCTAATACTGAGTTGGTTACTGCTGACCAAGTTAAAAACGCTACGTTTGCAGATGCTACTAAAGCATACAAAGGCTACACATCTACCGATGCAAGCAACATCGTAGACGAATGGGTGCGCAACACTCTTGGACGTGATCCTACTGCAGCTGATAAAGCTCAGCAGTGGTACAAGGATGCGTATTCTTCTATGAAGACGCAAGAACAAGCAAAAGGTTTGTACGGCCAATTCCAAGGTTATGCAACCAAAGAAGCCACCACAGAAATGGCTAACCGCATTAAAGCTATTGACGCAGAGTTAAAAGCCAAAAACTTGACAGAGGCGGATCTACTTGCACAAACAGGCAAGACTAAACAACAGTTGGCTTCTGAAGGTTTGAACACTGGCTTGAACTGGATGGGTGCTTCTCAATTAGCACCCGCTGGCAGTAGGACAGCATACGATTTAAAAGCAAAACTAAAAGCGTTAACAAATACGCAAACGGTTTTAGACACAAACTCTCAAACAAACGCGCCTGCTGGTACAACCAACCCGTACGGCAATATTAACAATCCCGGCGATTTAACATTTAACGCTGACGGCACTACTACTGTAACGCCCAATATCCCCGGTCGTCCGTATGGCGGTTTCTCTGGCATTCAAGAAATAAAAGATGCCTACACCAAAGGTGGCGGCAGTTTGGGTTACACATCCAGAGTGCCAAAGAGCCTTAACGAATTCAACCAGATGTATAACAAACAGACAGGTGACTCGTTAGCGGCGTACAACTACCTTATGGGCAAGGGCGCCAATCCAGTTAAATCTGGTGTGCCTAAACTTGCTGTGCCTTACGACGAGTTTGCGCTTGGTAAAAAGACTTCTGCTTTGAGTGCTGCTGATAAAGACACAATTATTGTTGGTGGTGTTAAATACAATCTAACAGACCCCACAAACCCACCTCCTGCCGATACCAAAGGCACATGGACATGGAATGTACTGAACAAGCGCTGGATTAAAAAAGCGGCTGACGGCACTGTTATAAGCGATGGCAGCGGTGGTGGTATCGGCGGAGACGCAACGTCAGGAACAAATTCTGCATCATCTTCTGCAAGTTCGGCAACAGATGGCAACACAGCCAACAGTATTAGCGGTTTGGCAGCGGCGGCAGACAATAGCATCGGTGTGTCTGATATGGGCCCCGGTATGAGCGGTAGTTCATCCGCAAGTGGTAGTGACGGTGCTGTAGGCACAGGCGGTATGGGCGGGGAAGGTGGCGACGGTGCTGGATCAGGTGGTGGCGCTGATAACGCTCGCGGGGGTTTGATGCCACACGGTTCGTACCGTATGGCCAACGGCGGCATGATGGGCTACGCAATTGGTGGCGGTCTAGGTTCTTTGGGTTCTTACTCAGATGGCGGGCGTTTGCTCAAAGGCCCCGGTGATGGCGTGTCTGACAGCATCCCTGCAACGATTGGCCGTAAGCAACAACCCGCACGTCTTGCCGATGGTGAGTTTGTAATCCCTGCACGTATCGTGTCTGAACTAGGCAACGGCTCTACAGATGCAGGCGCTAAGAAACTCTACGCCATGATGGATCGTGTACAACGTGCACGAGGCAAGACCACAGGCAAAAACAAAGTAGCGGCCAATAGCCGTTCTGATAAATATCTTCCCGCGTAAGGAATAGATCATGGCAACACCAGTCTCCCAAATTCAAGAAGTCCAACAAGGCTTTGCGGAACCAATCCGCCCTTACGCAGAAGAACTGCTAGGTAAAGCACAGCTTTATACTGACCCTGATCTAAATCCCTACATGCAGTACATGGGGGATCGCGTAGCTCAATTTAGTCCTTTGCAACAACAGTCGTATGAAAACGCGGCTTTGATGCAGACCGCGCCCCAGTTGGGCGATGCAACGGCTTTGGCTGGGCAAGCAGGTTTAGGTGCACTTAATACACAGTACACGTTTAAACCCTCTGATTTTGCATCTACCTTTACACGCGATGCACAAGGGAACATGACTTCCCCGTTAATGAATCCATACATGCAAAGTGTAGTGGAGCGCCAGCAACAAGATGCACAGCGTCAGTCCGACATTGCTATGCAAGCAATAAACGCGCAAGCTGCCCGTTCGGGAGCGTTTGGTGGTAGTGGTAACTATCTTATGCGTGGCCAAGCCGCAGGAAACTTGGCTCGTCAAAAAGGCGACATCCAAGCAACAGGATTAAACAACGCCTACCAGCAGGCAATGCAGCAGTACAACACCCAGAATCAACTGAACGCACAGCAACAACAGTTTGGCGCAGGGCTAGGACTCCAAGGTTTGCAAACAGCAGGCACAATGGCCAACACTTTGGGCAATCTTGGCAATACGCAGTACCAGCAAAACATGGGCATCAACCAGATGCAGAACCAGCTTGGTGCACAGCAGCAAACACAAGCTCAGAACATTCTGAACAATCAGTACCAAGACTATCTGAACTCTCAGAACTACCCATACAAGCAGATGGGCTTTATGTCTGACATGATTCGTGGTTTGCCTTTGACTCAACAGTCGCAAACAATGTATCAACAACCCCCATCAATGTTGCAGCAAGTTGCTGGCGCGGGTTTGGTTGGTAAAGGTCTTGGAATGTTTGCAGGCGGTGGTTCAGTGGGCGAGCGTCCTGCTGGTCTGGCAGACTTGGCTATCTACAGAATGGGTCAGGATTAAATCATGCAATTAGAAGAACTATCTAATATCTCTGACAATCTGGCGATGATGCCAGACCCTGCTTTGCAGCAGTTTGCTCAGATGCACAAGACTGACCCCTACATGGTGTCACTGGCGTTGAGCGAAAGCAACCGCCGCAAAAAGATGCGCACAGCGGCTCAAGGTCAGGCTGGCGCTGCCCCGCAACCTAAAGTAGTCGACTCTGCAATTCAAAGCATGTCGCCAGCACCCGCACCTGTTGCGCAAACACAACTGCCCGAAAACCAAGGCATTGCGCAGATCCCTGCACCTAACATGAAGACTTTGGCTGACGGCGGTATTGCAGGTTACGGGGACGATGAAGAAGGTATGGCTACCGGCGGTATGGGCGGCATGTTTAACTTTGCTCAGCAAAGCGAGCCTGTGGTTCGTATGGCTGAAGGCGGTGTGCCGGGCTATGCAAACGGTAAAGACATTAAAGTTTATGAAGACCGCATCCGTGCAGAAGCTGTTCGTCAAGGCATTGATCCTGACTTAGCTGTACGCTTGTTTACGCAAGAGTCAAGAGGCGACAAAAACGCAGTATCTCCCAAAGGTGCAGCCGGTCTCGGCCAACTAATGATTCCTGCGGCTAAAGAAATGGGGCTTACTCCAGCCGAGCGCTTTGATCCAGATAAAAACATTCCTGCGTCTATTGGATACTTGAAAAAGCAGTTGGTAAAATACAACGGCGATCCAGAGAAAGCTTTAGCCGCTTACAACTGGGGCGGTGGTAATGTAGATAAGCATTTAGCCAAAAACGAAGGCAGACTAAACAGAATTGGATTGCCCAAAGAAACCGCAGATTACCTGACAAAAATTCTGCCTATGGGTTCTGCCAGAGCCGAAGACGTTCCTCAAGCTGGTAAGCCTGCGTCAGCACAAGCAAAAGCGGCTCCTGCACTGCCCGAAGGTTTGACTGAAAAAGAAATTGAAGCGTTAAGCAAACCCGCATTTGTTACGCCATCTTCAGGTAAAGGCCGTAAAGAAGGTAAGCTGTCCGAAGTTATTAAGTCTGGTGAAGCACCGCGTCAAATGATGCTGGGTGTGGGCGACTTACCTTATAACCTTGCCGGCGCCCCCATGGATATTGGATACAGTGTCAGTAAAGCGTTTGGTAACAAAGGCCCAGCGCCAATGCTTGGCAGTGAGCACTTAAAACAACTGGGCACTAAATACCTAGGGCGTGAAGCGGATTCAACCGACCCCACATTGAAAGGTTTCCGTACTGCCGGTGAGTTGGGTAGCATGGTTGTTGACCCTTTCTCTGCAACCCGTAAAGTAGCGCAGACCGCTGAAGGTCTGGAAGCCCTAGCCCTTGCACAGAGAGCTAAAGTGGCTGAAGCAGAAGCTAAAGTAGCTACACCTGTGAGCATGCGCCTTGAGCCACCTCGTACAGAACCCCCTGTTATGGTTGCTGATGCGCAAGGTCGTATCATGCCTGCAGATACCCGCGCCCGTGTACAACAAGCCTTGGCTGACGAAGCCGCTGTGGGTACGGAAGCTGCAAAAGCTGCCCAGTTGGAAAAACAAGCCGCCGCTTATCCCGGCTCCATGCAACGTGCAGAAATGCTCCAGAAAGCAGAATTGTCAGACAAAGTGCGTGGTGTGGGTACAGCCGCTAAAGTTGGTGATTCAGAAACAATGCGTAAACTGGGCATCATTACAGAGCGCCCTGAAGTTGGTGAGTCTGTTTCTGGTACGTATGACACCACAATGCCACCACCCAAGGATATTGTAGAAGCCGCCAAAGAAGCAACCCCCGCCAAGGAGCGTAAAGGCTTTGGAGATGATGATCTGCTGATGTTGGGTCTGAGCTTGATGGCTAACAAGTCACCAAACTTTATGACTGCTCTGGGTGAAGCCGGCATCCAGACCCTAGGTGCTAAACGTGAGCGTGAGAAGGGTGAGACTGAGAAAGAGTACCGCCAAGCTCTGATTGAGCAAGCTAAGCGCCCAGCCAACGAAGTCCAGTTGATTGAAAAATACCGTGACGATCCCAAGTTCCGTCAAGCGTACGACATGTTTGCACAGTCTAAACGTGAGCCACAGACACGCGAGTCGTTGCTTAAATCATGGTCAGCAAGTCCTTTCTTGCAGACCACCTACCAAAATCCTGAAGACTATATTAAAATGATGTCAGCCGCCGCAAGCGGTGGGGCTCCGGGCTCACAATTAAGCTCGTCAGATCAAAGTCTGATACAAAAATATCTAATCAGGTAACAGCATGGAACTCAGCCAAGTACTTCAAGCCCTTCGTAACGCGGATGCTGCAGGAGATACGGAGGCGGCGCAGAGACTGGCTGAGATTGCAAATGGCATGATTCAGCGTCAGCAGGCAAAACCTGCTACGCCAGAAGCTAAACCTGAGTCTGGATTTTTACCCGCGCTGTCTTCGGGCGTTGAGCGTATTAAAGGCCAAGCCGCTGCGCTTGCTGGCCGTGCAGGTCTTACCGACATAGACGCGGCTGAAGCCTACTACAAAGCCCAAGAAGAAAAAGCCGGCAAAATTTTTCAACCTACAGAAAAAGGTTGGACTGAAGCACCCCTTACAAAGCTTGGCGAACTGGCTGGCGGCTCTATCCCCTACATGGTTGCCCCTGCTGTTGCAGGCGTTGCTGGCGCTATTGCCGCCCCCGGAGCCGCTATTGCCGGCCTTGGTGCTGGAACATTAAGCGCTTTTGGTGCGGGTGCTACACAATTTACGGGAACCAACTTAGCCCGTCAGATGGATACGGGCAAGCGTCTGGCTGAGACAGACATTGGAGCCGCCGCCCTTGCCGCTGTGCCACAAGCCGCCCTTGATACGTTTGCCTTAAGGATGATTCCCGGTATTAAAGGGTTGTTTGGTCAAGCTGGACAAAAACTTACAAATGCTGAAGCTAAGGCAATTGCAAACCAAGGATTAGGGAAAACCCTACAAGACTATGCACTCAGTACCGGCAAGGTCATGGGCGCTGAAGGTTTAACAGAAGCCGGCCAACAAGTCTTTGAGCGTTTACAAGCAGGGTTGCAGCTTACAGACGAAGAAGCCCGTCAGGAGTATTTTGACAACTTTATTGGCGGCGCTGTACTGGGCGGTGTGTTGGCCCCCGCAGGGCGTTTTTCTGAGCGTAGTGGTATTCAAAAGCAAGCCAAACTTGCAGAAATCCAAGACCGCGTTAAAGCCGCGGCTGAGAAAGCACAGGCCAAAGCACAGCCAGCAGAAGTTGAAGGCGAGATCCCTGCCGAAGCGCTTGAGCCAGCGATGTTGCAGTTGCCTGCACCCACACCTACCCCTCCAGCACCCCCTGCACCTATAGTCGAGACGACACGCCCCGGCGCAGTTATTGCCTCTTCAGATACGCGTACCCCTGCATCCACCCAGCAGTTTAATCTTAGCCGTGCCATGGAAGAGCACGACAATTTGCGTACGCAATTTAGCAATTTAGAAGATCAGATGACTAAGGCGACTCCTGATGAGTTTGCCAAACTGCACCCTGTGTATGTGGAAACCAAGACCAAGATGGAACAGCTTGGCGCTCAGATCAATACGGCTGGGGGTGTTGCCGCCAGTGAGACAGATTTTGAGAAGCAGGCTAGCCAGACCTTGACAAAACTAACAAAGCAGTTTGAGGACGCCAAGCAAAAAGGCGATATGGAGAAGGCCAACAAACTTGCGTTGGCTATTAAGGACGCTACAGCCGACTTTGAAAACCGCCGTGGTGCATTGGCAGCAAAAGCTGAAGGCCAAACCAAACGTGGTGAGACGCGTGATCTGTTTACCGAAGAGCCAGAGCAACCCGCTGGCGAGAAACTGCGGTATGAAAATTACAAAAAAGAACCTGTCAGCACCGGCATAGCGGCATCCAAAGAAGAGGCCATGGGTGTGGGCGAGAAGAAGCCTACTAAGTCTGAAGTTATCAGCGAAGAAGCCATCATGAGCGCCCAGAAGAAACTGGACGCAGCCAACGCCGCCTTGCCTGCCCTGACAAAAGCCAAAGATCAAGCGGGCATCGATGCCAAGACCAAAGAAATTAACGTGCTAGAGGCAGAACTTAACCGCTTGCACATTGGCCGCCGGCCAAAACTTGCCGCTGATGACATCTTCAGCAAGCAAAACGTCATGCGTACGGCTATTAACCAAGGCGACTTTGAAACAGTTCTCGAAGTAGCAGAGCCCGTTACGGAAGAAGTTCGAGCAGAAAGAAAGCAAGCGTCAGAAGCAGAACGCGCAGTTCGTGAGAACTTGACTAAGGCTTTGGATGAGCGCCTGAACTTGGCGGGTACAAAGCGAACTCTTGTTGTTGATGAAGATACGTACCAGCGCACAATGGATGAGATTAAGGCGCTTGCCCGTCACGTTGAGTTTCCCCAAGGCAATGCCAAAAAGTCTGTGCTTCAGATGTTGCAGGACATTACAGACGAGCACGCGCGTCTAAGCGCAAGGCTTGAGTCTGGTATTGCTGAACCCACTTTAAGAGAAAAGACTGCGGCACTTCAGGCTAAATTAGGTAAGGGCGAAGCCCCCGCAGCCAACCGCCAGATGGACGCAAGTGAGCGCCACAACGTACGCCGTAAATTGGATTCGTTGGTCAAACGCTACAACGCTTTGGAAACCAGCAAGGTTGCCCCATACCGCGAAAAGATTTATTCCTTGTACAACGGCATGTTCAAAACAGAGCCTGCCCAAACATCAGACCAACTTAAGGCGGCAAAAGCCGCCGAGTCTGAGCGTCAGGTTGCATCTACAAAAAAAACAGGCACACCAAAAGAAGGAAACAAAGGCGTTGGTGCGGTTGTTAGTAAGGCTACCAAAACAGTTACGCGTATAAGAGCCGGGGATTTCCGCAAAGAAGCCATGAAGACAGTGGAACTGTCCCAGTTGGCGCGTGAGTTGGGAGAAAAGACACCCGAATACCAAGCCTATGCTGCCGACACTGCCAAACGTTTAGGTAAGATGGTTGACAAGTACGGCAAAGACGACAAGGCTGTTAACGCGTACCGCATTGAGATTACAAGCGAGCGTCCTATCAAAGCGGAAGAACTTGGCCGCAAGTCGCCTGAGTACAAAAAAGCTTTGGAGGCGCAGGCTAAAAAACTTAAAGAGGCTGTCAAAGGTACAGGTCTCTTGGAGATCCCATCCAAGCGCACACCGCAAGTTACCCGCAAAGCTACAGGTGCTCCCGGCCAGTTCCGTACTTCCACGGCAGAAAGCAAAGCCGAGACAGAGCAACGCGTTCAGCGTTACAACCGCCTCAAAGGGATTAAGAAAGATTTTGATGAGGGGATTGCCTCTGAAAGAGAACTGCCAGCCCGTGGCGTAGAGGGCGCAACCCCTGACCTGACAGAAACCCAAGTCACTGCGCTTGAGAACAATGATGTTCGCAAAGCCCTGAATGACATGGCCAAGGATCCCCGTACAAGCAAGCTAAACAGCATCGTGGCAACACGTTTGGCTGGGCTTCTTGATACAACTGATATTGTTTTGAAAGACACGTTGGTTGACAACGAAGGCAACCCAGTCTATGGCGCAGCCAACATCAAGCGTAACCGCATCACATTGAGCCGCGATGGTGGCCTGTCACAAGAGATTTTGTTACACGAAGGTACACACATTGGTGCTGAGCGTGTGATTCTCCAGTACGAGACAGATCCATCCAAGCTGACAGAGCTTCAGCGCGTAGCTGTGCGTGAGTTGATGGCCATCCATGCCGCAGTTAAGAACGATCCACGCATTACCAGCACCAACGCCAAGGGTAGTTTGTCTGAGTTTGTGGCTGAGATCATGTCCAACCGTGTTTTGCAAGAGCAAATGCGTACCAAGGCTTGGAGAATGTCTGACGCATGGAATGGCTTTAAGAGCGTCATCTTGCGCATGCTGGGCATTGAGAAGCCCGAGACAATGTTGGGCGTTGCTATTCAGTCTGTCGATGCTATCTTTGTTCCTGCCAGTGCCAAGGTTGAAGTCAAACCTTCTGGCCAGCGTAAGTTAGCGCAGAAAGACATAGCCGCTTTGCATACCGGTAGTAATTCGATGAAGCAGTTTGCCGAACAGTTTGGCCCTGACATCAAGCAGAAAGACCGCACAGTACAAGACGCAGAGCGTATCGGCACAGAGTACATGGACAAGATGTACAACGAGCCATACGACTACGTACAAAGAGCAGACCCAGACAAGCTTGACTATACGTCTGCCACCACCATGTCTGACGGCAAGCAGTTTGACCCTGATAACGCTCTGCACTATGTTGAAGCTGACGCGGCAGTGTTTGCTAACTTGAAGGCACAGGAAGACTGGGACTTGCGTGACAGAGAAGCCACGGCAATTAACGTCCAACGCAAGAAAGATTTGAAGTCTTTAATTAAAAACTTGATGGATGAGCCATCTTACACAACGGTGGAGCAGGCGTTGGTGGCAAGGGCTGCGGCTAAGTACGCTGTGTTGTCTGATAAAGGAGGCCGTTTAAAGTTAGCGTCTATTGAATCTAATAACCGCCACAACATTGCTGTGGTAAGCGCCGAAGATGCTGGGCATGTTATCCAAGAACTGCGTGCAGGCAAAGGTTTGAAACAAGCATTCCTTGATGGTATGCAAAAGAACGCCGACGAAAACGCCAAGAAAAACGGCAACAAAAACGGTTGGCAAAAGTTTAATCAGGTTAACCCCAAGCGTGAACTGAATACGGACATACCCGCAGAACCGGGAAGAGCGCGTTTAAAGTACAAGCCTGTAGAAAGTATTGAGAAAGCTGCCGCTGCTCTTAACGCTGGTGCTGCTGGAACTCCTTGGTGCACAGGCGCTAGTGTTAGCACAGCGCGTGGACAAATTGAGCGTGGTGACTTCTATATCTACTATCAAAACGGCAAGCCAGAAGTTGCTGTGCGCATGGACGGATCTAACAAGATTGGAGAGATTCGCGGTAACTCCCCTAATCAAGCACTGTCTAAACCTCAACAAGAAATTGCGTTTAACTTTTTGAACAGTAACAATTTTGAAGGCGCGGAAAAATACACCTCTGAGTTTGCAAAAAAACAACTGTTGATTGACGTTTTAACCAACAAACGCGAACTGACCCCGCAAGAATTAGCGTCTTCTGCTGATTGGAATTTGGTTAGTAATGGCGAACTGTCTGATTACAAAGTTAAAAATTTATTTAATTTCCGTACAGTAGACGGCTACGGCGGTCGCCCCGCTGCGTCCGATAAAGTCATTAAAGAGCTTACTGACAAATTAAATTTTGCGTACACAAATGCGTACGAGCAAAACTATTTTGTTGGGGCGCCTATCTCTTTAAGGCCGACAGAACCTGATACCGTACACAAGTTTAAATTTAATGGCCAAGAGTACACAGCAAGTCAAGACGAAATCAAAGCCGTTGGCACTATCGGTATTAGTTCGTGGAAACCAGTAGACGAATTTACAACGTTGCCTGCGCTAGAGTACGTTAACAAAATTGACATATTTAGCGCCACTAAACTGTCTTTGCCCCTGATTAAAAACGTAAATGAACTAACCGTATTTAGTGCTGTAGATGGCAATGGCAAGCCGTTACAAGCTGAAGTTGCGTTGGCTAATGGCAGTGTTGTTAGAAACGCCCAAGCTTGGGGGGATAACCCTGCGCATGTAAAAATTACAGGCGCAACTCAGTTTATTGACGTACGAAAACTTGGCAATGCTTTCCGCCCATTACATCTAGTAGCGCCTGACGCGCTGTATGTAAACGTACAAAAAAATGACGGTAACATAGTTAGTCTGGCAAACGTTCTTGCTGCGAATTTGCAATCAGCGGTAAAGAAAAAATTAAGCAATGCGGGGCTGACACGATTTAACACCGATATTCCTTTTGAAGATCTTGACCCTTCAACACGCAAAGCGGCTGAAAGTTTCTTTAAAGACGCTGGCAAGCGGATTGATTCTAAGTTTATAAACGATGTGTACGACAGACTTGGTGGTGAAAGCGGCACTATCAATGCAGAAAATGTTGCTGAGTTTTTTGGATTGATGGCTACGGAAAAACGCGGCATGTTTAGTCGCGGTGAAGATTTGTCTTTAAAAGATGCAATGACTGTTGTTGCTAAATTTAACGATTTGTTTAATTCTTCAGACAGAATTGGTTCAGACATAGGCAACATTACAGCGCCCAAGATGATTGCCGAAGCACCGCCTGTGCAGGCGTTGACTGAGACAGACGACCCAATCCGCTACGCACCCAAGCCTAGTGCGCCGGGCTATGAGTCTGCGCTAGATACCAGCAACCAGATCATTGCTTCACCTAAGACAATTCGTCAGCGGGTTGAGGCTAACCTTGGGTTGGCGTTCCGCACCCAAGTGCTTGATCGCTTGGCTCCCCTTGAGAAGGTGGCTAACGAGATGCTTGAGCCCCTGAAGGGCATGCAAATGATGTACTACTTGCGTATGTACGATCAGCGTATGTCTTACACACAACAGGCTGTTGGCGTTGGTGTGCCCCAGCGTGTGGCCAAGAAACGTGAAGATGGTCAAACAGAATATTTGATTGAGAGCGTTGAAGGCCCGAGCTTAGCAAGCGTGGTTGGTATCCTCAAAGACACGCCCAACATGAACGCTGAAGCGGCTAACCGCTTGTTTACCATGTATCTGCTAGGCAAACGTGCCGAGCGTGTGGGCTACGACAAGCTAAACTTTAAAGTCTCAGAGGCAGAACTTCGCGCTGTGGTCAAACAAATTGATGGTGACGATGCCGTCCGCGATGTCTTCACTAAAGCCCGTGACGAGTACAACAGTTACAACAAAGGCTTGATGAAGTTGGCCATTGACTGCGGGGCAATTACCCCAGAAGAAGGCGCTCGTCTGTCTGCCAGCAACGACTACATCCCATACTACCGCGAACAAAACGGCAACGCTGTCTTGGTCATTGGCGGTGAAGGCGTAGTCAAGATTGGCAACTTGCGTGAGCAGCCTTACTTGAAAGAGCTCATCGGGGGCGAAGACAAAGTGTTGGACTTCATGACCAGTTCTGTCCAGAACACATCGATGCTGATTGACATGTCTTTGCGCAACCTTGCTGCCAAGAACGCTATGTACGAATTGGTTGGCTTGAAGCTGGCTAACTTCCTTGGCGCGCCTATAGCCGGCAAGGACATCGTGACGTTCAAAGACAAGGGCGTTGAGAAGTACGTGCAAGTGGCAACCAATGAGATTGGCATCCCGTCTGACCTGTTGGTCAAGGGCATGGAAGGTATCCCGCTTAACAACACAGGCGTTGTGGCGGCTATGGGTATGCCTGCTACGTTCTTGCGTAGAGCCGTTACCTTGTCTCCGCTGTATGCGTTCCGTCAGCTAATACGCGATTCTGTGGCGGCTCCGCTGTTGTCGGGCGCTAACTTTACGCCTGTCATGGGCGCAATTAAAGAGCTTGGCGCATCCGCTACAAAGACCACGCTTGAGCGCAGGGGTATTACAGGCGGTCAAATTTTCACTGGTACAAACGAAGACTTGACCAAAATCTTGCGTGACTTACAGTCCGGTAAAACAGTTAGTTGGTCATCCATGATTAGCAGGGCTGAAGGTTTGTCCATGGAAGCAGACGCGGCTACTCGCCGCGCTCAGTACAACAGTTACCTTGAGCAAGGCTTGTCCGAAATGGAAGCTACGCTGATGTCTCTGGAGTCCATGAACTTTAACCGCCGCGGTGTGTCGCCTAGCGTAGCGTTGGCCTCCAGACTAATTCCGTTCTTTAATGCTCAGTTGCAAAGTTTGGATGTTCTGTACCGTGCGTTCCGTGGAAAAATGCCTATGGACGAGCGTTTACAAATCCAAAGCAAATTGCTGCAACGTGGCTCTTTGATGGCGCTTACAGCCGTGGCGTACACCTTGCTCATGCAAGACGATGAGACTTACAAGAACGCCAACCCTGACGAGAAGTATGGTAACTTCTTCGTGCATGTGCCCGGTATGGATGGCGCGCTTCGTATCCCTGTGCCGTTTGAAATTGGTTATATCTTTAAGGGTATACCCGAAGCCCTCATCAATACCATGCGTTCAGCGCAGGGCGGTGAAGAAGCGTTTAAGGCGTTCAAATCTATTGCGCTTCAAACGATTCCGGGCGGCACATCCTTGATGTTGCCACAAGCGGTTAAGCCTTTTGTTGAGAACGTATCCGGCTATTCGTTCTTCACAGGGCGCCAGCTTGAGTCAGCCAAGGAGCAGATGCTTGAGCCTGCGTACCGTTATCGTGACAACACCACAGAGATAGCCAAGGGGCTGGGCAAGATGTTCGATGTCTCGCCTATCAAAGTTGAGAATCTTGTGCGTGGGTACACGGGCGGTATGGGCTTGGCACTGTTGCAGGCAATTAGTGTTGCGGTTCCTGTCAAAGGCGGTACGCCAGAGCAGGCTTCTAAACGTCTATCCGATATGCCAGTCGTTGGCGGTCTGTTCCAACCTGAAGATGCAGGCGGCAGGATTAACGCCATGTACGAGCACATGAAAGAAGCCCGTCAGGTGCAGAAGACCTTTGAGGACTTGGTCAAAGACGGCAAGCGCGCAGAGGCCAAAGAGTATTTGCAAAAGAACATCAATACGTTTGCGCAAGCTACGATGGTGGGTAATGTGTCTCAGCAAATGAACATGTTGACTCAGGCAGAGACGGCAATCAAAGCGTCTAACATGGAGCCTGAGAAAAAGCGTGAGGAGCTTGATAAGATTCGCCAGATCAAGATCAGGTTTGCGACTTCTGTGCGGGAAGTTTTCGAAAAAACCAAACCCCAGTAAAGCCGTTATGGATGCCTGTGATAGCACGGGCATCCAGTATTCTCAGCAATACGGCCTTCTTTAAACCTAGTTCACGCACGGCTTGCGTATCAAGGCAGGGGACAAAGAACCCCTGACCTTTCTCAACTTTCAGCCACGGGAACTGGATTAAGGATGTCTTCATTTAGGTCTTCAACTCGCCTTCTGATCTTCATCACGGCTACGCGCATTTGGGGGCCTTTGGTCTTGGCCATCATGTCTTTCTTGACGTACTCAACCTGAAACTGATCCTCAAGTTGGCGCTTAAAGGAAGTGTAGCCAAAGCTCATGGATGCGCAATAGGACTTGAGCAGTTGTTCCTCGATAAAGTAGTCGATGTACTTGGGCGTTAGCTCATGCTCGACACGGCCTAGAACCTTGTTACGGGTGATGGAGATGTCAATCTCCTTGCCGCTACCCAGTTCTGCCATCAAGCCGCCAGTGCTAGGACGAATCACAACAAAGCTGCCATAGCTGTCACGGGTATAGGCGTTCAGTACATCTTCAGCCGTGCGCACACTGCTCTTCATACTAGCCCTCATGTTCTCTACAACCTTCTTAAAAGCGTTGATGATGGGGCGGTAGGGTATCTCAATCACGCCAAGCTCTTTAAACGCTTTTAATCCGCAGACAGTAGCCCCGATACCCGCCATCCAAAAGCGCTCGTCATTGGTGGCATTAAACTCGGTATACATGGCAGTCACAGCACTACTGACCATCTCAGGGAAGGTGGCCACATTATCGGCAAGGTACTGCGCCAAAGCAAAACCCGCCACGCCATAGTTATGCTGAAGCGACTTGATGATCTCAATCTCATGGGGTTCCCAAGTCAACTCGTCCTCAAGCACGAACTCCAGTAAGCGGCGCAATTCACCCTCAGATGAATGGTTACGTCCACCCGTCAGGTAGTCCACGATGTGGGTGTTAGATGACATGATGGCGTTGGTCATCCATGTGGACAGGTTCAAGCGCTCTTTGTTGGAGCCGGACTCCATGCGCTCCTTGCCACGGCCTTCGGTCATGTCCAGTAGGAACTCAGGCAACCACTCAAAGTCCTTGCGGTTCTTGGCCGTGATCTCGTCCGTAATAAGCGGGTGGCTGTTGAGCAAACCCAAGCGTTGTTGCATAGCAACAGGTGATGTGCTCTTGCCTGTGCGGTAGTGCGTTGGGTGTCCCCATACTGAGGCCGCGGCTTCCAGAGACAGAGACTTGCCCGTGCCGGACTCGGTTGAAGCGCAGTGGTACGTCATGCCGTAGATACCTGTGAAGCGCATGAAAGGCGCTCCAGCACCGACAAGCAAAATGGCTAAGTGGTTCCACATCTTCTTAGCAATCAGCATGTTGACAAAAGCTCGCCAGTTGTCGAGCGATCCCTTGGGTTCGGTATTGACCGTGATGTTTTCAAGACCCGGCATGGGCACTTTGATGGGCGGTACACCCTTGGAGAAGATACGCCCTGCATAGACGTACGTATTGTCTGCTTGCCAGCCGTAACTGTCGGGAACCTTAACGGCTACCTTGTTTGTACTAGATTCTTCCACGCATGCCCTCACATATTCAAATAGGTTTTTGTCATTGTTTGACCCAAATGCTGCAACCACGTTTTGGTTTGCCAGCGCCTTAACTGTTTCATCCTTGCTGACCACAGCCCTCTGGGGCATTACCACATTCACAGCGCCTTCAGGTTTGAGCGCAATCATGTGTACTGTGTGATCGTTATTGCTGTTGAGTATGTCCACTACGAATAGCTCATAGGGCAACAGCATTACTTGCTTCTTGGTCTTAGCCCCGTCAGCGTCCTCGACTGTGCGCTCCATGAAGATGCCCCCGTTCGTGCCGTAGGCGTAACCCCGTGGCGGTGTTGGGCGCATGACCTTGATGGTCTCCTTGGCTGTGGCACTGCTCTCGCTCTGCACAGCGACTTCGATTTCTTTCTCCTCGATCTCCACCGATGTCTCACGTCCCATGACGAGTGGGTTGGTGATCTTGCCCCAGTGCGTACACGTTGGGCAGATGCCGGGGTTCTCGCTGTCCATCTTGATGCAGGGGTATGGGCCTTTGATGCTTTGCAGCTTTTGGTTCATACGCTCCGGCTCGTACGGGTGCATCTGACTGAGCCACACTGCCGCCTTGTTGCCGTCCTCACAGACTTTCGCCCATGACAACAAGCCTCTCCAAATTGGCTCCATGCCTTCTTCGGTTGCGTGTTCAACGTAGTGCGCAAGTTGGTTGCAGCCCTTTGCGTTTTGCGTAGCCAACCAGATTGGTTTGAACTTGGTCACGCTGTTAGCAAAAAGAGTGACACTGGTTGCCGACACAGGGGCGGCAGAGGGGCGAGTACCCGCCAACTCTAGCTTCGGCATGGCCTGCGCTTCATAGACAGAGCCGGATAGCTTCTCCCTGATAAGCGTAGCCAATGCGTCAAAGCTGAACGTATCGCCCTCAGACAGTATGCGCACGGGGCGCGGTGTCGCGTACTTCTTCTTGAAGTTGGTAGTGCCGGGCACACGCAAGACTCGGGCGGCATCTGCCGTCACAGTCATGTCGATAGCCAAGCTCTCCTGTTTGCACAGGCGTTTGAAGTTCTCAGCGACAGGTTTCCATGAGTCAATAGGCACAGCCTCGGTCAAAGGCCAGTAGCAGTGCAAGCCGCCACCAGACGCTACGACATAGGGCGTACCTACCGCATCAAGTCCTGTCTTCTCCAAGAACGCATTAAGCGCAAGGGCGGCATCTTTCTTCGATGCGTACCCGTCCATGTCAATGAACAGGGCTTTGACATACCTTGCGTTTGCGGCAGTGCGGTTGTTCTCCTCGCCAAAGGTAGCCAAGGCAAAGTAAACGTCACACTTGTTCTGATGCCAAGTCTCAATTGGCTCAGTGGTCTGATCGAGCGTGTCAACAAAGGCATGCTCTTTCTTCTTTGTAAGCTCTGCTACGCAATACCGACCAAATTCTGGCGGTGGCAGAACAACCGCTAAAAAATCAAGCGGGGTCATTAAAGTCCTTGCGGTTAGAAGAGTTCGAGTTGTCGTGCGTCTGTAATCGTTGGGCGTTCCATGATGGGGTAACCAGCAAGGCGACTGAGCAGTTCCATCTGCCAGTTCTTTGGCAAGCCCTCGGGCTTGTGCACCAAGTCTTCAGCGAACCGGATCAGTTCTTCCGTGGTGAGGGATTGAGGTTGTATTCCGTACATATTTTTCTCCATGCCTCGTCCGCTGTGCGTGAGGTCTTCATTATGTGAGTTAAGAATTCGACGCGGTCACGATAGGCCACAAACACTTCCGTGCCCGTAAACCAGTTGTAGACAGTCTGTCGAGAGACGCCAAGCGCATAGGCAATCTTCGTGACCGGAAAGTCAAGATGGATCGCCCAACGCCCAAGCTGGTTGCCCAGAGACTTGGGAGTCTTTGCTACTTCGTCAATGATTTTTTGTGAGTAAGCCATAGTGGTTTAGGTGGGGGTACTAGCCGTTCGTCCGCAAGCTAAATTGCACGACGTTCCCCCCGATTCAGTTACTCATCGTCCCAATCAGCAACGATGTCGGCCAGCTTGTTCTTCTTAGCTGGTACGGATTCAACCTTGGCCGCGGCTTTGCGCACTTCAGGCTCTTCTTCAGTCTAGGCAGGCTTGGCTTTCTTGGCCTTGGATGCTTTAACTTCGGCCATAGACTCGGCTTCGTCTTCGTCAAGCAAGTCACCAAGAGTCTTAGTGCTTGTTCCGGGCGCTTTTCCGGGGATAGCCAAGGGTGCAGGGGCGGCAACACCAACACCATCAGCGGTGGCAGGGGTAACGGCCACGGCCTTCTCCGCATCCTTAGACTTGGACTGCTCAACGGCTGTTTCGTACTCATCATCAGTCAACCAACGCACAGGAGCGAAAATCAGCTTGGGAGACTCAGCCTTGGTGTCAAACTTCATGCGAGTCACGATGGCATCCAAGTTAACTGGAGGAGTCTGAGCCGCCATAAAGCGAGCATAAGCCTGCAAGGGACGCTTGTCACCTTCTTCTTTGCCAAAGATGGACGTAGCAGGCAGGGTAACCTGCAAGACATCGCCTGATGGGTTGTTAGCCAAGACCACAGCCAAGCGCTGTTGGTAACGGCATGCGCGGCTTTGACCATTGCCAGACCCTGCGATGTTCTGTGGGCATGTGGCACAGCTTGCAGACTGACGATTCTTTACGCCTGCATCGGGCTTGTCACCATCAGCAGAGGTGCAGTCAGGGGCGGCTGCAGCCGCGTCTTTGTCGTACGAGCCAGCGTAGAAAATACGGCTGACCTTGGGCGCGGCCTTGACCACGATCACATCCAAGTGGCGGTCTTCGATCGAAGCGATCTCTTTGCCACCGGACAGTAAGCGAAACACGCCACCCTTGATGGAGACGCGCTTCATGCCACCGCTAGTGTTAACGCCACCGGCCAGAGCCAAAGTTGTGGCAGAAAGTTCTGCGTTCTTAGCAAAAGCAGGAACGTTTGAGGGATTGAACATTGCAATATTGCTCATTTTGTTTTCCATTTAAGTTGGTTTGCGTACAGAGATGTCGAACTCAGATGTTGAATTCAGACCGGGCGGTACGACCCCGGGGTTTTCTTCCAAAAACTGCGCCATGTTGAGTTGGGCAATTCGTTTTTCTAACAAGTCCACGGCCTCGTGCTCGATCATAAATTTCTTGAACGAGTCCCAGTCTTGTGTGTAGTAGCGAGTCTTCACGGACATGACTGCCGTGCCCTCGGTAGTGCGTACAGATGTGACCCCCATGGCCTTCATCTGCTCTTTGATCGCATTCTTGATCTCGTCCTGTTGTGCCTTGAGTACTTCAGCTTGTGTGTCGTACGCTTGGGTCAGTTCGGTCATGCGTGTGCGTAGCTTGCGGTAAATTTTTACCAGCTTGTCTAGCGGTACTGCTTCTTCTTCCATTGCTTCTCCTGTTATTTGTTTGTTTGTCTAAGGTTGGACAGTTTACATGTAATTTCTAGCGTTGCAACCCCCTTTCAAGATTTAATTTCAGTTTCGAACATATCGGTAAGAAGTGTGTTGTCACTAACTTTACCTTCCAGTACATGGAACATGCGCTTCTCAATCGGGCTACCCTGAATGTGAATCACTGTTACCTTGTCTGAGTCTTGCCCCTTGCGGTCAGCACGGGCACAGCACTGGATGTACTGCTCCACGCTCATGAGTGGCCCATAGAACACCACAGTGTCAGCGGCAGTCAGCGTGATGCCGTGGGCAGAAGCCGCAGGCTGCATAACCAATACCCTAGGGTCTGGCTCTGTCTGAAAGCGGTGGATGATTTGACCGCGTTTGCTTGGCGTTACATCTCCATGGATGCACTCATTGACAATACCCTTCTTGGTGAGGTAGTTGCTGATGGTGTCGATGGTGCTTCGGAACAAAGCAAAGATGATGACCTTGCGATCAGTCTCCTCCAGTATCTCCTCCAGTACCGCAAGCCTAGGCGCTGAATCAAACTCAACAACTTCCTTGTCGTCTGTGTAGGCCGCGCCACAACTGATCTGCAATAGTTTGGATACACCAGCGGCGGCATTGACTGCCGTGATGGTCTCGCCTGCGGCCTGCACAAGCATACGTTCTTTCAAGAGATCGTAATATTTCTTTTGCTGTGGGGTCAGGGCAACCTCTCGCGTCATGGTAATGACAGGCGGTAAGTCTAGGCACTGTGCTTTGGTGTAGCGTATGGCGGGTTGCAAGGCTTCGTGTACTCTCTCCTTGGCATCCGCTTTAGCCGCCCACTTAAACATGGTGACTTTGTTCATAACCTGATCGCGCCATGCTGTGAAGAACTTAGGCACACCATCAGGGTTGACTAGCTTAGCCAGCCCATACGCATCCACAGGCGATTGCGATGCCGGCGTTCCTGTCATCATCCACAGGTACGTGTTGGGGTTCAAGATCGATGCCAGAGATTTCCACCGCTTGGTTGTGATAGTCTTGTATGCGTTAGCTTCATCAACAATCACAAGGTCAAAACGTCCATCGTTGACCACCTCTTCGGCCACCAAGTTCAGCCCTTCGTAGTTGGTAATTACAATTTCGTAATCTCGCTGAATCATCTCGATGCGCCGACTAGCTTGAGGGTGGTGCGCTATGACGGCAGAGCGATGAATGATGCTGTTGTTAATGTCACCCATCCATGCGCTGTGCATGATCGACAGGGGGCACAGGATAAGCACCCTACGCACCTTGCCTAGCTTCATCAGGTAGTCAGCCGCCCACAGTGCTGACAAAGTTTTGCCAGTGCCGGGTTCCGAGAACACGAAGGCTCTACGGCACAGCGTAAGGAACGCTGCCGTCTCGATCTGGTGAGCCATGGGTGTGTAACGCCCCGGCCAGTTGTAGCGCCTAGTGATAGGCGACGGTACATTTTTAACACCTAGGTTACGCAAAACCCGCGCTTCATCAAGCCCCCAATACACCGCCACGTCGTAGCCACCATCCATGCGCTCGACGATCTTGTGTTTGGGTATGACTTTGTATTTGTGCGGGTTCCTTGTGCGTAAGATAAGTGCTCTGTCTTCTACGATTTCCATTGCTTCTCCAAGCTATTATTTTCCGTTGTCGCTCTGGTTGGCGCTCTTACTACGGAGGCGGGTGTTACCCGCTGTTGACTTACCTCCCGCACGAAGCGGTTTAATGTGGTCGATGTCCTTGCCTGTACGCTCAACACCTTTCTTGTCATAGGCTCTACGAGCTTTCTGACGTTCGACTTGATCGGCTGTCTCGCCTGTTTTCTTTTGCAGTTTGTAGGCGTGTTTGTAGTCACGCTTGCCGTTGGTCTGTGTCATGTTAAACCTCTCTTAACTGTGCGTTAAAGTAAAAATTGGTAGTGCCGCGAATCTGTTGTGCACGAAACCCAGATTCAACCATTGCTACAATCATGGCCTCATTGCTAATGTATGAACCAACTTGTCGCTCTGCTAAATGCTTGAGGCCATAGCTTGAGATGCGTCTGTTGATTGACTTACGTGGGCGAACAAAACCCTCGTTGATCCAGAACTTAGCGTTCTTAACTTCTACTGGTGGTGCTTCTATCATGATTACTCCTTTATGCCGTGAAATTTTTCAATTGCTCTTGTGTAGTTGAATAGGTGTAAGCCTATTGACATCAAGTCCGTCCTTGTAAAACCTGCCTCGTAAGCAAGCTTGGTCATTTCCAGTTCTGATATTACACCGCCTTCCCTAAGTACTTGCTTTCGTGCTTTGCGATACTCGTTGCGACAGTGACTACACAAAACCGGGCAACTATCGTCCGTCAACGAGAACTCTATCCACTCTTGCTTGAGGTCGTAGTCAAGATAGTGCGTTCCGTCTGCGTCCCTATCAAGCGCAAGCGCGCCAACTTGCTTTTCAAACGCATTCATCAGTGTGTCTAACGTCCTGACTCGATACAGCTTGACGTTCGTAGCCGCACACGCTTCGCACTCGCCATCATCCAGAGGGTTTTCGGCATCGTGTTCTTCAAGCGCTTTGCGAGCCACCCGATACATGATGCTGTCTCGTCTTCCCATACATCCTCCTAATGTTTAGGGTTAAATTCGCATCCGGTGACCTGACACCATCCGCAAAGTGGGGTTTGATTTGGGTTCCATACATCGTTCTCAAAGCATGCTTCAAGACGCGCAGTACGCTCACGATACTTCCACCAGAACTGCTCGGCTTGATCTCGTGTCATCTGCATCTTGACCATATCATTTTTGACAATGAACAGCAACGCTGAGTTGACCTTGCGGATGTGGGGAAAGTGAGCAAAAACCATAAGCGACATGAGCACAAGCTGATCCCGATCAGGGTACTTGTTGTTGCCTGTCTTCCAATCCCCCACCCATGCGGTCAGGTTGTCATCGTTAACGATCAGGATGTCGGCAATGCCTCGAACCCAAACGTCAGGAGACTTCCAGTTGGTAGGCTTCAGGTCAACAGTCAGCGCCATCTCGTACTCAGCAAGGGCTCTTCCGGGCTTGCCTAGCATGGCGTCCACTACAGGCTGGAACTGCGCATACTCAGGCGGTATCGGTGTCTTGTCCCTGATGTAGTCTTCGATGGCCTGATGCACCTGATTGCCGTAACGCGTGGCCTCAGTCTCTTGGAAGGGGTACTTCTTTAAGACCTTGACCTCGTGATACCTGCGCTGACAGCCTTCAAAATCTTTTAGGCTGCTGTGTGACCATGCTGGTTTTTTCATTCAAACTTCGCTGTTCTAATGGCTACTGTTAATCGGTTGGCAAACTGGGTAACAAACGCCTCGTTGTTGTTGAGGTCATGTTGTCCCATGTCCTCTAATATGGCATGTACCACCTCGTGCCAAAATGTGTCGGCCAGTTCATCTTTGGTGAACTTACGTCCCGTGATGTTGCTTGCTTTGCCAAGACGGATGCATTGCTCTGGGTAGAACGTACGCCCCATGTCCTTGCGGTGAAGCATGGCTTCCACCACCTCCACGCTGTACCACTTCTTGCCGACTCTCATTCTTGTTGGTAATCTCATTCTTCTCCTTAGTTTTTTGCTAACCCATAACGACGGTGAGCACCACCGTCAGCGTCCAATGGAATGCCCTGCATATAGCTTGGCTCCATAGTCATTTGAGCCAAGACCCAAGTCTTAGCTTCAGACACCTCTGCATCAGGAACCACAACGATCTGCTCGTCATGTACTGTTCCCGCCACAAAGTATCTCTTTGCAGTACGCACCATCCCATCAGTCATCACGCATCTCGCTACGCCCTGCGTGACATTGTTGGTTATTTTTCCTGCATATATTTTAGTACGATCTGGCCCGTATGTCCACTCTATTTTTTCACGGTCACTGCCATCTTCTTTGTACCGCCTGATGTTGAGGTCAGGGTACAGCAGTTTCATGCCTGATGGAAGCTCGATCTCCCCCTTGCGGTAGGTCAGGCACTTGTGCTTGTACGTCTTGCCTTTGTACAGACACTCACCGATAAGCTGGGTATTTAAATCCCAGAAGTCAACCACAGGCGTAGCCGTTGCCCTGTACTTGTCGATGATGGCCTTGGCCGCTAGGCAGTGGATGACTAGCTCCTTGGTTGTGCAGGTGTGCGGTATCTCTTGGAGCTTCTCAACGTTCACGTCCCAGTCGAGGAACTTCTGCGCCATGGCTTGGGTAACACCAAGTTTCTTTGCAAAGCCCAAATCGTACCGTTGCGGTGGCGCCCCCAGAAATCCCGTGAGAAGTTGTGACGCGAACGCTGCCCACCCCAACCCATAACCGCA
>Ga0181344_1000172_pt1 | contig 27057 bp, 41 predicted proteins | sample Su13VDMLBDD_FD_130098 | JGI IMG/M metagenome (GOLD analysis project Ga0181344, IMG submission 130098) | Freshwater viral communities from Lake Michigan, USA - Su13.VD.MLB.D.D | ecosystem: Environmental > Aquatic > Freshwater > Lake | place: USA: Michigan | collected 2013-07-15
AGCACAATTTCCCATAATTTTTTATTTTTAACACTATATTTATATATATGAAGTTAAGTATAAATGATAACATATTCAAAGTAAAAATTCAAACATCACCTGAAGAAACTCAAGAAGGTATGATGAATAAAACCTTTGATAAATCTTTCAATGGAATGTTATTTGTTATGAAAAATGAAGAACATTCATTTTGGATGAAAGATTGTATAATCCCATTAGATATAATCTTTATTGATATTGATAAAATATCAAAAATTCATCACAACTGTCCTCCATGTAATAATGAACCTTGTAAAGGTTATACTGGTGAAGGAAACTTTATTCTTGAAGTTAAAGGTGGTACCTGCAAAAAATTGGGAATAAAAAAAGGGGATTTTGTTAAAATCCCCAATTAATTATTTTTTTGTACCTTTATTTCTAATTTATTTTAAAATGGTTGAAAAAAGTTGAACAATTGGATTCGATGATGAACCTAATAAATTAGAAACATTAAATGGTGATTTGCTACCATCAGCGTTTGGTGGTTCAGGTAAATCATCAGATATATCTTCAATATCCTCTTTGTAATATTTTTTAGCCTTATCTGTTTTCTCATATTCTTTTAATTTTGCTTGAATTTCTGCTTCTGTATATTTTTTTTCAAGTTCCTCAGGATCAACATCGAAATTACCAACACCCAAATAGTCCAAAAAACCCAAATAAGATTTAGTTCTCGTCATTAAAGATCTAGTTGCACGATTACCCCATAATCTTCCCAAGCCACCTGAGAAATATTTTTCAGTAAAATTTTGCTTGTTACCTGAAAGTCCTCTAAATGCTGTAAATTTTTGTTTAGTTAATTGCTTTACCATTAATTCTTTTTCAGCCTGTGTAAGAGGTTTTGCACCTTGCAAAACTGCTTTATAAACATCATCAGAAGTTTTAACTTGCTTAGAAGCATTTTTGAATAATCCCACCCATTCATCCACAGTCCTAACAAATCCTTTTCCGGATAAAGTTGCACCACCTGCCAAAAACGGTAAACCAAATGGAATTCTACCAACAGTTTTCTTTAAAACATTAACCAATTTGTCTCCCCAAGTTGGAACTTCTTTAACAAAATCCGCTATTTTTCCACCCGCCATTGATGCGGTTTCTGCTATTTTACCTGCGTTGCCTGCCTCAACCGCCTCTCTAAATGCTTTAGATGACCTTGAACCCACTTTTAAAGCCCCAATAACAGGTTTAGCAATTATATCACCTAATACAGGAATTGCTCCAATCCAAGATAAAATTGCGAACAACTTATCACCTTGTCTCCAATAACTAATACCATTCATTATATCAACAACACCTGTTGGATCGAAAATACCAATGATATCAGCTAATGTATTGTACCATCTTGCTTCACTGATTAGTTTTATTTTTTCGGGATATAATGTTCTAAGAAATTCATAAATAAATCCTCTTTCAGATATTGAAAGTTGAGTCCATTCATAATCTAATTTTCTATATTGTGATTCTGTTAACATACATTCTTTTAACATAAATATTTAATAAAATAAAAAAAGGACTTATTAAGTCCTTAATCTATTTCAATCCTCATCTGTTTTATAAATGGCTCAATCCTATCATTTGCTATTTTACAATAATTCTCACTTAATTCGATTCCAATCCATCTACGCCCAAGTATTTCTGCCGCAACACAAGTTGTTCCACTACCATTGAAAGGATCCAATACAACATCATTTTTATATGTCAAAATCTTTATGGCTTTTCTTGGAATATCCATACTGAATGTTGCTTTTGTCAATGATTTGGTATCGGCAAAATAATTCCATTGTCCAAATACCAATTCCATAAATTCTTTCTTATCTTCATCAGCATAAACCATTTTAATTTTACCATCCTCCTGTTCTGTTGGTGTTCCTTTCCATTGAGATTCTCCCTTAGTTTGTTTTTTTGGACTATTTTTATATGCAAGAATTAAACATTCTTTGGGGTTATAAATATATGGTTGAGTACATTTAAGCCAAGATCCCCAAGCTGTAGTTTTACTTCTATGTGGAGATTTTTCTTCTAAATCAACAATACCAAACCAATTAAATCCAATTTTTTTCATTATATTCCAAATTTCGGAAACAAGAAATATTCTACCTCCTCTTTCTTTTAGATTTATTTCAAGTGGAATATTGACACAAATTCTACCATCATCTTTTAATATTTTATATGATTCAGTCAACCACTTTTCAGTAAAAGTTAAATAGTCTTCAATACAAGTATTATCATCATAAATGTCATATTTTATCCCAACTGAGTATGGAGGTGATGTGCAAATTAAATCAATACTATTATTTGGTAGTTTTGACATAACTTCCACACAATCCCCACTGATAATCCGATTCAATACTTCTTCTATATTCTCTATATTTTTCATAATATTCTTTTTTTCTAGTTAATTCTATTTTCGATTCATCGTAAATATAAGATAAAAATTCGATAATTCCGAGAATATTGACAATCTTGATGGTATATTTTTTATCATCCACATGTATTTTCCCTATATTTGGTATAGTTTGTAATATATCAACAATAAACTTTCTGAAATTATCTGAAGCACAAACAATTGTGACTACTGACATTTTTGTTTTTTCACTGAAAAAAAAATTACCATCCCCATCATAAAATCCTCTCAGAAAATGTCTGTAATATTTTTCTTCGATATTAGGTTTATCAATTGTGAATGTTTTGTTTGGTGTACATCCACAATTAATTAAATTATTAACAAATTCACAACTACTAACACGAATTAAACAATTTTCAGATACCGATATAATACCTTTTTTTGTCTTAGTTTTATTAGTATTAAAAACTATTTTATGTTCGGATGATATATTTTTTTTAAATTTTTTAAGATGTTCTAAATCTTTTACTGATAACTTTAATACTAATTGAGAACCTGTATTACCAGTTCTAACACATCCATCTGCAAATAAAAACCCTAACCAATACGCCTTTTCTTCAGTATCAATTGTACTAAAAAAATTGTGATTAACCTCATATATACGATTCGTTAATTCAATATTATTTCTATTAAGTATTCTATAGATAGGTCTTAATGAAACACCAAAACTTTTGGCAACCTTCTTCAAATTTTTGAGTTCTTTATATCTTTCAATAACCAACTCATCTTGTATGTCAATTCTTTTCCCCATAATAATAAATATCCGTTAGTGTGAGGAAAGTTACAACAATTTAATAATTCTTCCAAAGTGTTTCAGTTTTTGTTTTTTTATTAAAATTTCCATCTATCGTTTTAACCTCAAATTGAATTTTTGTAAATCCATTATCAGTTAATTTATTATAATATTCACAATCATATCCACTAATCAAAATCTTTGCCTCAGCATTTAATACAGAATCGATAAACTTATGATGTCCTTCTCTATCCATATCAACCTTATATCTCGCATTAGTTCTAGTACTTTGTTCGTAAGGTGGGTCAGCATATATCAAACAATTAGAATTCCCCTTATATTTGTCAATTAGTTTAACCCCATCCATATTAGAAATTATCACTTTTGATAATCTTTGATGTAGTTCAGGTAACCTATCAATACAACTTAGGAAGTCAGATACCGCTTTAGACATTTTTCTTCTGATACTAGAATTAGTTGAAAATCCTCCGATTCCGTTATGTGATGTTCGATTAACATAAAAGAAATAAAATGCTCTGTCAATAATTGATAGTTCATCTTTTAATTTCACTTTATATTCATTTCTAAAATCTTCAGAATAAAGTGATAAGTCACATCTTTGTTTGAATTCTTCAAATAAATCTTTATCACTCAATACTTTATATAATGAATAAACATTTTGTTCGAGGTCATTATACACTTCAATAGGTACTTCAGGTTTATGAAGTCCAACAGTAAAAGTTCCACCATATGGTTCAATATATGTATCATAAGGTTCTGAAGGGAAGTTTTCAATAATTTTATTATAAAACCCCCCTTTACTACCGAAATATCTTATTGGTGCATTCATTTATTTTCTAATTGATTGATGTGGTGTTGGAGATACCATAAAGCCTTTTTAAGGTCTTGTATGTCCTTATCTTTTTCTTTCTTTCCCGCCCTATTAATATACTTTACAGTATTACCCAACGCGAATCCTAAGTTCCAAGCATCAATCACCTTAATCACTTCATACGGATTATCTTTTCCCCCATAATGACTTGGGTGATTTATCATTTCTTCTTGGGTTGATTCCAATATTTTTTCCCATTCAGATTTTTTTACGGTCTCCATTCTTTTGTAAATTTTTTAGTGGTTTCTGAATTATTTTTAAATTTATCATATTCATCTCTAAGTGTATGAATATACTGTTCAATCAAATTAACATCATCTTCCTTTGATTCTTGATATCTGTTAAAAGATAATGATTTTGTTTCTTTCCAACCTTTTGCATTGGTTAGTGTGATTCTAATTGTTAGTTCTTCCATAGTGTTAAGTTTAATAAAAAAAAATGGTTCTAACAATAGTCAGAACCATCTATTTGAAAATTTATTTATTGTTTAAAATTCCGATAGTTCGTTTGCTTGTTCAGCCCAAGTCCAATTGTAATTAATTCTTGTTGCACCAACTGTTCTTGTTGTTACAGATGTCGCACTATTTGATGTTCCATCTTTGAATACTGATGTTAATAAAACATTTGATGGAAGTATAACCTGTAAATTTGAAAAAGTCAAAACTCCTGACAATAGATTATCAGTTGAACAAGTAGGATTTGAACCTCCAGTTGGATTTGAGATTGATAAATCACCCCTCCCTGAAGTTGTTGCAGGATCGGGAAAATTAAAGAAAAATATGTTTTCATAAGAACCTCTTGGACAACTTCTGAAATCACCCAATTCTGTGGATGGATTCCCTTTAATTGAACCATTTTTAACAACTTGTGATGATAAATACAAACCTTCAGGTCCGTCAATTTCCAATGCGTGGTCTGTTGCTTGCCCACAAATAACAATAAAGTTATCTAATGTTCCACCCCAAGATTGATCAACATCAACAGCATCATCACCTGAATTCCAAACTAATAGATTTTTAACATTAACTGTGCCACCAAAAAATTCAACACCATCATCTTGATTTCCAACAATCTCAACATTTTCGATTATTGTACCATTTCCAACTCCACCAAGTGTTAATCCATTGATTTCATTTCCATTTCCAATATTAGCCCCACCATGTCTAATTGAAACATATTTGATAATGCCTGAATTGTCGTTTGCAATACTTCCTCCATATAACCCATTCATGTCGGTTGTAGGAATTCCTTCAATCTGTATTTCATTAGCTGATGCAGAGATTGGAGCACTACCCAATATAATTAATCCACCCCATAATCCTGATGTTTCAGGTGTTAAATTTGGACTTTTAAAATTCTTTCCATTTACATCTTCTATTGAGATTTCATCGGCAACTGATGTAAATATAATTGGAGATGTTTCAGTCCCCTCTGCGATTAATTTTCCACCTCTTGCAATTAACAATGCTGTGGCGTTTGAACCTGTGCCTGTTTGTCCTTTGATAATGGTACCAGGTTCTATAGTTAATGTTATTCCGTTCTCTACTGTGATTCTCCCACCTAATTCGTAAACATTATTTCTTGTCCATGTTGTGTTAGATGTTATATTTGTTGTTACAATAACATTGGTTGTAGTACCTTGACAAATCCCATCAACACAAACTTGTCCATTTGGACATACAGTATCATCACATTTATCTTTTTGATTGCAGGATTGTAATATTAATCCTAATGATAATAATAAATAAAAAACTTTTTTCATAAATTTATTTTAATTGGTTTATTTATCTATATATAATAAAATTAAACCAATTAAGTCAAATTCGAATATTACTAAATTGTTAAGTTTTTTGATTGTGTCACAATTGACATAACTTTTCTTTTAATTAGTGGAAATAATGTTTCTTGATACGGATAATCTTGATAGTTGTCAACCGTAACTCTAAAAATTGGATCTTTACTGTTTTCAGGTATAAAATCATCAATCAATTTTTCATCACCATTACATAATTGTTTTGTTGAGGTTTTTTGAAGATTGAATCTCCAAAGATATAATTTACCATTTTTAGAATAAAAATAATAAAAATTTTTATAACTTGTTGATTTTTGATAACTAAGTAAATTCACTTCAATTGAATCATAAACTAATGTCCAAAGAGATTTGAATATATCAAAATAGTCTTGAAACTTAATTAAACTATAATCTAATATTTTTTTATATTCTTCTAATTCTTTCTCATTTAATAATGGTTTATCTTGATAACTTAAATCTTCTAAAGTAATTTCATAGTCAAAACTATTTAATGTTTTGTTTAAAAGAATCATTTTATCATCTTTAATTAAAGATTGGATATTTGCAATATGTAATGATAACTCAGTGAATGTTGGATATAATTTCATTTCATGAAATAACTTTTCTATTTTCTGAATGTACGCTAATAGAATATATTCTTTTTGTTCAAAATCCATGGCATCTTTGAATAACCATTCAGCCCCCATTATAAATTTTATCTTATTTTTTTTCATATAAAAAAGTATTAATTATATTGTATAATGTGAAAATTATATCTCCTTGTCGGAGTTTCAACAGTTTCATCAAACCATCCACTGTCTCCTTCTGAGGATAACATACCATATCCATCATATGATACGACAGCTTTAGCCCATTGATTAAAATCAATGAAATTAGTAATGTCGGAGTTTTTTTCTAACCAACGAATTTTAGCATCATCATTATTTAGTAACTTTTCAGTTAATTCATCAACTTTTTCATCAATCATATCATCAGTTGGTTCAGTTGGTGGTTTTATTGCATCAAACTCCGATTGTAACTCTTCAAAATATTTTTTTGGATTTAATTTTATTTTATCTTTCAAGTTATCTCTTATAAACTCCTCAACTTCATCTTCTTTTAAATAAACATTTATTGAACTATTTGTAAAGTTTTCAAAATCAATTCCTTTTAATACCTCTTCTTCATACTCGATTGCCGCTTTGTTGATAAATTCATTTAACCCAACAAGATATTCTCTTTCGGATAAACCAAGGACTTTAAATTGATACACTCTCTCTCCATATAAACCTTTAGGTATTATAAAATACACGTCCGCTTTATTTCTATCATTTAATTCAGAAAGTTGAAACAAAATTTCATTACCTTGGTCTTCCAATTTTTCTAATTTATCATCACTTATTCTATCTTTTAAACTTTCAAATTTCTCCAAAAATTCAGAATATTCTTTTATTTTTTCATTATATTCATTTAATTCATCTTCATCAATACCATTTAATATTTCATCTCTTACAAGATACTTGAATAACGCATTTGCAGCTAATCCTTCCTCATCAATATTTTCATTTAATAAACTCCATTTCCCATCAATTCTTTTTTGATTGTTCTCAGCAATCATTTTAAATTGATTTTTGAGTTCATTAATTTTTTCAAGTGGAGAATTGGAAGTCCGTGTATAACCTTTAACTTTGGTTTTTCCTAAACTTTTTACTAGTGTATCGGAAATATCTAAATTCCCATCAATGTAGTCAACATTACCTAACGATTCGATAGGTAATTCACTTAAATCTAAATCACCAGTAACATAAAGAGGTAGTCCGTTGAATTTTTTACTTTCAAAAATGGAAGCATCATAATTTGTTTTTTTAATCCATTTTAGATATTCATCAGGACTAATTCTATAATATTCTTTTTCTTCTGATTCAGTCAAATAATTTCTTAAATCATTATATTGTTTTTCTGTTATTATTAATTTCATTCTACTCTCATTGTTACGTACCATTTTTTATTTATTTGAACATTATCATATGTTCCATCATAACTATTTAAAACACCATATCCGTCACTCCTGACAACATCTTCAGCCAAACCTCTTACATTTACAAAATTAGTTAAATCACTTCCTAAACCTACATTTTTTAACCATTCGATAAAATCATCAGAAGCTTCATCAATAAGTTCTTCTCTCTTTTCACTAATCATTTTTTTAGTTGGTTCTGCGTACGGTTCAATACTATCTAACTCGTCTTGGGCTTCTGAAAATCTTTCTTCGTTTTGAGTAATTTCTTTTTTTAATTTATCAATCACGATTTGATTTCTTGCACTACCACTAAATAAATCCAAATTTTTATAACGTTCTTCCAAATTAATTAAGTGTTCCCCCAACTTTTCAAGATACTCCTCTAATTGTTTTTTTCTTTCTTCTTGTTTATCTGTTAACTCGAAATCATCTTCATTGAAGTAAGATTCTGGATTATCCCTAATTTCATTTTCTGAATAATAAGCCTCCAAATACTCTTTTATTTTATCGTTATCTAAATTGTTTTCTACTACCCAACTTGAATAAGCCTCCGCTCCAACATCATCAAACAATTCTTCAACAGATTGAATGGCGGCTTCTTTAAAATCATTGTCTTTTCCTGACCAATATACTTTATCCCTATTTCCGTTTACTTCAAAAGCGTGAAGTAGTCCAAATGGTTTCCATAATGGTATTAGATTATATACATCACCCAATTTTGATTCCATCTCATATAGTTCATCAGTTAATTTTTCAAACTCTTGTTTTGCTTTATATAAAACATTAGGGTCCATTGGAAATATTAAAGAATCATTATTTTCTATATTATATCCCAATTCAATTATTCTTTCTTTTTTTCTTTCAAGTTCTTCCTTTTTTTCATCATCAATTGGACTCAACACTCCTTCATCTACCAAATTTTTAAATAAGGCATTTGCCGCCAATCCTACTTCATCAATATCAGGATTATCTAAATCCCATTCATTCTTTTTTCTTCTTTGATTAGCCTGTGACATTTTTTCATCTTCTTCTTTTTTTATTCTAATCTTATCCATGACAGAACCACTATCTGATGTATAACCACGAACTTCTGTACCATCCAAATTTCGTATTTCTGTTTCAGAAATATCTAAATATCCATCAATGTAAACAACATTATCTAGTGAATCTATTGGTAATCCTGATAAATTTAAATTACCAGTAACGTATATTGGTAATCCTTTGTATTTTCTTGTATCAAAGATACTGACATCATAATTTGTCTTTTTAATTTCTTTTATGAAATCTTGAGGACTAATTTTATAATATTCTTCTTCTTCTGATTCAATCAAATAATTTTTTAATATTCTATATTGATTTTCTGTTATTATTAATTTCATATTTTCCTTTTTTAAATAAATATTATTATTTACATAATAGTATTAATCAAGATATTTATTTAAAGTAAATTCAAATAAACTAATTAAAAAACAACTATTATGTCAGGATGCGGCTGTAAAAACAAACCAACACAACAACAACCACCAGCGCCAAGTACACCAAGTACACCTCAACAAAATGTTCAGAATAACATTCAAGAGGCGGTAAAAAAAGTGGTTGAAAAGTACTACAAAAAGAGATAGAATTGATAGGGGGAATAAGTTTCTCCCTTTTTTTATTTATCTTATCAAAAAAAAATCATATTGATTAATAAAAAAAATATGAAATACATAAATCACTTTTCAAAACAAGGGTTCGTTAATTTGTTTGCGGACTTCATTATTCAAAATATTGACCCATCGTATAAAACAAGAATACAAGTAGTTGATTTTAAATCTTTCTTGGTAGTTCATGGTTCAACATCATCATCTGAATTAATTGATTTAAATAAGTTAAGAGACAAGTTTGTTGAAAAACATCAATCATTAATCAATTATTTAAAATTTAAAAATATTAATTTAATTGATTTGATTGAATACAAAGAACCTTTAGTTCAACAAGAACTATTCTTTGAATATTATAATAGTTTAAGACCCATTTATCACCCAAAACTGATAAATGAAATAACGTCAAAAGATAAGTCATATAATTTTGAATTTTTAAATAGTGTTGACTATGACTCAAAATTAAACCTTGAATTTTATTCTCCATTTATGTCAGAAAAGTCTCACATTTTTAGTACAACAAACTTTCTTTCCACTTGCTCAACATATCCTCATGGATATAGTTTAAATGTCACCAGAACTGAATTTTATTACGGTGAATACCTGTGTAATCATTTATTCGATTTAATTCAGACAGATAAAATAATTTTAGAATATTCAGGTAATATAAATTACGCAGATGAATCAAATATTATTTTAAAGTGTGATTCAATGTATGAAGATATTGGAATACAATCATTGGTATTGGATACATTTGATTTTAACTTTGAAAAATTTAAATCTGATTATTTATTGGATTACAATCTAGATTTAGATGCCACAAATCCACTCGGAGAAAAACCATGGTTAGTTAAAAATAAAATAAAAGATATGATTTTAATATAAAATAAAACCCCCAATTATATGGGGGTTTTTTTATGATACGAATTTTTTTATAATTTGAAACGCTTCATCAATATCATTAAAATCAATTTCAGGAGAAAACAATAATGGAATTGGTTCGTCACTTTCACTCTCATCAACTAACATAAACGATGGTACATAATCTTTTCCTGTAATTTCAACAAACATATCAAATTCCTCTTCATATTCATATATGTCCCGGTTTGTGAATTCGATATTATCGGATTTTAATTTTTCTTTTAATTCAACACAATATGGACATTTCTCCATTGTGTATAAGATTACTAACTTGTTATCCATATATTAAATTTTTAACTATATTTTTTAAATCACTTTCATTTATCATTCCAGGTTGTGAAAATATTTCATCTCCATTACTAAATGCTTTGGTTGTTGGGATTGCCCTAATACCCAATTTAACAGCGTAATCTTGATTTTCTTCAACATCCATAGTGTACATCTGAATTTCAGATGTTTCTGATACTTTTTCAAATGTAGGTTTATATAGTTTACACGGACCGCAAAATTTAGCCCAAAAATCAACTATAACCGTTTCCCCATTTTCTATTTTTTGTTTTAATTCTTCACTTGTAATTTCCATTATTTATTTAATTTTATAAGATTATGTAATGTATATTCAGCAACATTTAGTCTATTAACTGTACTTAAAATAAATATATTTTTACCTTGATTTATGTAAATAAGAATACCAGTTGAATCGTACTCAACTAGTTTTTCATCCTCTACAATTTTATCACCAATAACTGATTTGTTAACAAAAAGTAAGTTTGATTTATCAATAAATCTTTCTATACTATTTTGAGGGGTGTTATTCATATCTATTTTAAGAATAGATGGGAACAATTTATATTTATCTTTGAAAATTTCAAATACTTTTGGATTCATATATGTAAGTTTAAATTATTATTAACAGATAAAAAAGGATTAAAATCAAGTGATTCAAAATTTTTTTCAAATACTAATTGTTTAACTTTTTGTGATGTATCCATTACAAAAGATGATATTTCTTTCACATTCTTAAAAATTATTTTTGTGTCAATTATGTTATTATTATATTTAATTTGAACATAAGGTAGTGTAAATAATTCGTTATCACAACAGAACTTTATTTTTTTATCTAATTTTTCCAAAATTGGTGTCCATTCGTTACTTAATCTTTCATTATATTTACCCAATGTTTGTACTCGGAATAGACTAATTTTATCATCCGACTCAACAATTTTATATTCAATTGTTGCTCTTCTACCTCCATCAACTTCCATATGTCTTAATGAAAATATTACAGATTCAGGTTTACAATCATAAGTCCTAACACAATTAGATTGAGTAATACTTTCAAAGTTATATTCTTTTGTTGTTGTCAACAATACAGGATAATAATCATCAATAGGTTCTTCCATAATAAGTTTGAACTTATCATTATAAAATCGGGTATAATCACTTTTATTAAAGTTCTTAACCTTTTCTCCCCAATCGTAATGTTCATTCATAAAATCAAAATAGTTCTTTGATTTCCATTGTTTGGGTTCAAATAACTTTAATTTTTCTTTAAATCGAATATGGTCAACATAACTGAGAAAATTAATCTTATGGTTTAAGATAAGTTTAAAAACATCAAATGCACTTTTTCTTTCATTTTTCGTATAACCATCAGAAGACACTCGATAAATAGTATCGTTTGGTACAACTCCACTATATGACTTTGATTCTATTACTGATTTAATGAATTCATCAGATTGAGATAGTACAAAATCATCCCCAAAGAAATTAAGTGCGAATTTTAGATAAGTAATTCCATCTGTCGAATCAACAATATGAAGAATCCTTTTAATCTTATCCCCCCTTAAATTGTGTAATTCCATATATGAATCAACAAACTTATGTTTGTTCTTTTTATATATTTTCTTTGAAATTTGAGGAAATGATCGACTAAATATATTCCAGTTATTTGGAAGTTTAATATTATTTGAGTCTAAAAACTTTTTATATAATATATCTTCTTTAGATAATTTGTTGTCATTAATTCCTGGAATGGTTTCCAAAAAAATATCAACACACTTGGCCAAGTCAAATCCGTCATTTTCCATTTCTTCAAAATTATTTGTTTTGAAGATTTTCAAATAACTTTTGGTTGATTCCAACCAAGTTTTCAATGGTTTAACAAAAAAATTGTTTTTATGAGTTTTATGATATTTTTTATCTTTTTTATGAGTATCATCAATAGTACCAACATATAAATTATTATGTTTTAAGTCATAAGACAAATAAAATATTTTAGTATATTTACTGAATGGTCTTCTACCTTTCATTCTTATTTTACTATAATATTTGGTAACTAATTTAACCTTATCATCTTCTTTTTTAACATAAACTCTGAGATGACGTAAACTACATTCAGCGAATAAATTACCATAGTTTTTTACATATTCTTCTTCACCATATTTTGTTTCAAGTAGTTGAAAATCTGATGGTAATTTATGTTTTTCAACATTAAAAAAGAATGGTGTCTCAGAATATATTAATTCTGGTTCAGGTTCAATAATCGGATTATAATCACAATAATCTTTATATATTTCTACTTTATATTCCTGTTTTTCAATTTTGAATAACATATACTTTTTTAAAAAATTTTACGAAAAAAAAATGAAGGGGTAAACCCTTCATTCAAACTGATTTATTCACATTTACTACACAAAAGTTTCGGCAAGCTCCCAAAGTTTGGTATTCATACCATTCACCGACATTATATTTTTAAATCCTCTCAACGATGTAGTTCTACCACTGTTTGTCCTGTACTCTACACCACCTCTAACAAACTTTTCTTGTACCACATTGAAGGTTGTCCATAAGTCATCTCCATTATCTTCAATTCTGTTTGGCGTGATTAAAGTTTCAAGGTTTAAAGACACCGGAACTTCACCCATACCCCATTTGATGATTGAGGCACTTTTTGCAAATTGAATCTTTTCTCCCTCTGTCATTATTCTATCCATCATCTTATCAACTGAATTTTGAATAACCGGTAATTTCTTGGCAAAAGATTCAGTCAGTCTTTTTACTTCATCTGAGTCAAATCCCATGTGTCTTACATTAAATTGCTCAGCTGTTGATGTTGGCACTGTAAGTCCGTTTGAGCACACCAATCTGTGCAATCCGGCACTAACATTCAGTGTTGTCAAACCATTGTGCGAGTTTTTGATAATCGCTTCGAACAAGGTGTCACCCACTTTTGGAAGTTCTCCATTTCTGAATCTGAGTTCATGTACCCCGTAAATTCCTTTACCATTCTGTCTTACAGTAGATAGTTCCCATCCGTTGTTGATGAAGTTCTCCATAATATCCACAGTCGGAACAAAACTGTATCTGTTGGACATTTTTGGGCTTGGAGAAGTTGTAAAGATTGCAGGTGCAACATTTTTGATTTCTTGGATTGTCATCATGATTTTGTGTGTTTTAATTTGTGAATAATCAATTTTCAAATATATTAACGATAAGTTATGATAAAAAGTTTCAGGAAATCGAAATTATTTTAAAATATTTTTTCAATCCACATATATCCTTTCTGAGTTTTCTTGCTTGCATCAAATGGTTGCATCAAGTCACCATCAATCACAATAGATTTACCATTCTCCAAAGTAAATTCAAGTTCAGTCAATCCATTTGTGTATTTTACTATTCCGGTTAACTCAGAATTGTTGAACCATACTTCATCCAATGTTTTTGCGTAACCGTTGTGGATGTGATATTTTTTTCCGATTTGCATAGTGTTTCGTTTTTAATTTGTGAATAATCAAGTTTCAAATATATTAACGATAAGTTATGATAAAAAGTTTCAGGAAATCGAAATATTTTTGTATTATTTGGGATTTAGAGTGATTTAAGAGTTGTTCCTTTTTTGAATTGGCTTTTAAACTTTTTGTCGGTAAAGTCAAAGTAAGAAGCAAATTCTGGTTTTACAATTACCATATAAATTGTTCCATGGATATTCCATATAGGGATTAGTGTTTCTTCTAGGAGGTCATCGTAGTATGGATTACCGCCAATAAGAGGTTTTCCGTCCCTGTCCTTATAGATTGAAGGATTAGGATTACTGGTATAAATAACATCTTCGACTAGTTCAGCGATTGAGCTTAATAATTGTTCTTGAGAGTTAAACATAGTTTTTTATTGTTTGTTTTACATAGATATAAACGTACAAACCGGAGTAAAAGTTTCAGAAAACGGAAATATTTTTTTATTATTTGTTAATAATATATCCACGTTTTTCTAACATATTTACGATAGCTTCTGCTGCATCCGTAATAGAGTTAGGGTCTTTTTCCACATCTTCAGAATATGGTACATTTCGTAAATATACATCAGAATTAATTATATCTTCAATCATCTTGATAAGTTCTTTGTTTTTATTATTTAATTTTGACATAATTCGAGTTTTTTTATTGTTTGTTTGAATTGTTTTACATAGATATAAACGTACAAACCGGAGTAAAAGTTTCAGAAAACGGAAATATTTTTGTATTATTTAGAATTTTTGATATTTAATGCTTTGATTTCTTTTTTCAGTTCCGATATCATTTTTACCATTTCTTTACGGGAAGCTTTGTTTAGGATTATTTGTTCCTGGTTTTTTTGCATTTTTACCGATGATTTGAGTACTCTGCGAAGGTCGTAAATTGAACCATTCTGTGCAACTATTTGGTTGCGTAATTGTTGGTATTCTTTGTTGAAGCTTTCAACAATAAAGGGTAACTGTGCAGAGAGTTCATTGAGGAGTTTTACTCTGTATTGTTTTTCCCAATTTTTCTGAGCGATGATTTGCGAAAGATTTTCCATGATTGTTAATTTTTATTTTTTTTTTAGACTTTTTTTAGAACTTCAATAACACTCTGATGTAATGGTGTTTTTGTTCTAATCTCATCCACACTTAACCAAGCTACCTCTTCAATATCTTCTTCCACTTGTGGGTTGATGTCAAATTCATCGGTTTTCATTAAGTACCATGTGATTCTTTTAACCGCTTGTTGGTTTGTTAGTTTGTCAAAGAAACCGAATGATGTGTGAGTTAGATGTTTAACTATTTCCACTTTGTTTAATCCAGTTTCTTCTTGAACCTCCCTGATTGCATTCATTTCAGGATTTTCAAATTTTTCAGATTTCCCTTTTGGTAAATCCCAAAACCCTTTCCGTTTCATTACTAAAATTTTGTTCTCTGAATTTAGAACTAGTCCACCCGCTGAGTCCACTACCTTGAATAATCTAAAGTTTTTAATCATGTTTATTTTTTTTTATGTGTGTGTAATTACATATTTAAACGGAGAGAGTGGAGAAAAAGTTTCAATTATTTAATATTTTTTTTTAAGCGTACCAAGAATTATATTCAGGTCTTCCGCTCCACTTGTGCATATAGTAGAATGATTTTGGGTTTGAAAGGGCGACTGAACCTTGATAACCGGATTTTACTCTAAGTTTATAAGATTTACCATTTTCAATCAATTTTGTTGTTGGTACCACTTCACAAGCCATTCCATGAGAATACATTGATTCTTTAACTGTTGACCCATAAACCTCTTTAATTTCGATTGTTTTATCTTTTACATCAGTCACTATATAGAAATCAACATTTGTCTGCTCATAACCCCATGTATTCACTATGAAGTCACCAACTTTGAAATGATCTTTGGCATTAATTTCATCATTCAATCTTTTCTTTTCAGCCTTTTCTTTTTCTTTACGGTCGGCAAATTCTTTTTGTTTTTCAACCCAACCATTGATAGATTCGAACATTCTTTCTTCACTTGTATATCGGTAGTGAAATGATTGGTTTTTTGCCTTTCCAACAAACCCGATTGCCATTTTATTTTGTATTGAATGGTACACTTCTAAACCCATTTCAGGTATGATAATGAATTGTGTGTAAGATGATGGGATGAATCTTGCTTCATTGATTGTTGATTTCATGGTTTTATATTTTATATTGTGAATAATCAAGTTCTATTATATAAACCTAAGATTGGGGTGGAAAGTTCCGAGATTTTAAATTTTTTTAATAAATTTTTTTACCACACATTAGAAATGTACCATCAGAATTTTTGATAGTGTCACGTCTATATCTAACATGAGCATTTTTGGTTGTCCAATTTTGAATTACCACCCCATTTTCACAGGTGATATAATATCTGTAATGAGTACCTTCTGAATAAGGATTAGTGTCGAAACTCTTCACTATAATTACGAATATAACAAAAACAATAAGGAATAAAGCAATACGTTTCATAATGGATAATTTTTTTAATAGATTTTTTTTCCGCATCTTAATGGTGTTCCATCACTGTTGAAAACTTGAATCGCACCTTTATTCATAGTTTTATAAACAAACCCATTTTCACATTTAATTGAATAACTCATGTGCATTCCTTCTTCATAAGGATCGAGTGTGCTTTCGTACCACGTTCCTATAATAGTAGGTATTAATAAAATCGCAAATAATCCCAGTATTGGGGACATTGATTTAATTGTTTTCATTGTGTATTATTTTTTAAGATTTTCGAATTTGTAAATTAAATGCTTGGGGGCTGCATTTTGTAGTGCTGTCATTGTAATAAACAAATCGCCCTGAGTCATAAATTGAGCAACTTTTGTTTTCTCATTTGTTAGAGTGTTCTCAACAATTAAAAGGTAGTTCATAGGTATGATAATTTATATTGTGAATAATCAACTTACAATACCATAAACGTAACAACCTGATAAAAAGTTTCAGGAAATAAAAATTAATTTAAAGAAAATAATCCAAAATTGGTTTTTTCGAATACACCATTTACAAGGACATCTTTGGGTTTTGCCTTTTTAAGATTCACAACTATTTCAATTAGTTGTTGTTGGGTGAGAACAATGTCCTCATCCTTTTCTAAATTCAAATAACACTGTTTTTTCACTTCATCAAAAAAATCATTTTTCAGTTCTTCTCCAATCAAATCCAATAAATCGTTTGGATTATTATCAAAAAATGAAATGAAATTTTTCATATATATTTCAATGTCAACATTCATTGTAATTAAATTTTAAAATAAACATATGGATTTTTGCTAGATGATGTAAAAACATCATTTAATTCGTTAGGAAATTTAATTTTTGGACTACCTTTTAAATTGATAATACTTAGATTATCCATATTTCCTATTTCAGTTGAAAATTCTTCATTAACTAAAGAATTTCTTGTTAAATTTAGATACTCTAAATTATTTAAACCATAGATATTTTTTGGTAATTTGTCAATAACATTATCCAAAGTTAATAACTCAAGATTTGGCATACGTGCAATTAATTGGTCAAAATCAACTCCAGTAAATTTATCATTAGTCGTATTAGTAACAATAAAACTTGTTATTGAATTAGTTTCACCAAGTGATTCTAAAATTACATCAAATCCATAAACTCTCGAATAACTCATCAAATATCCCACAGAATCAGTAAGAGATTTTGAACCCGTATAATTCAATTCAAATGAATCAGTATTTAGTGACGATGTACCACCAGCAAATCTCATCGCCAAAGGAATTCGTAATGGTTCTCTCAATTCAGACCAATTTAGTCCTTCACCTGAAAGATAATTAAATAATGGAATATCACCATCTCTTCTATCTTTAAATTGTACCACAGTATATTCTCCGGAAATGTTAGGTGGGCAATGTAATTGGAATCTATTAGATGGTAGTCCAGTCAGTTGTCCGACATCCCCATATGATTTACCAATTTTTGATAATTCTTCTTCAATTATTTTTTTCTTTTCATTTTCAGGTGAGTTATTTTTATCTGAAAATTGATCCCAATATAAATCAGACAAATCATTAACCCAACCCGGTATAACCACATATAATGGGGATTGTTTAATATATTTCATAAAATACTGGTTATAACCTCTTGGTGATGTACACCACGAAGTTTCACCTTTATTCACATCATGGAATCCTCCAAAATATCTCGCGGCATCTAATCCATTTTCATTTGATATTTTTATAAGAACCCAATTACTACCATTATAGATAATTTCAGAACCAGGTACTTCTATACCTTTTGTTGAACTCCTAACAGCCTTTTTAAGTTCTTTTTCTTTAACTCTTTCAGGTATATTTGGATTAATTTTTTCATCAACAATGGTTGTTAATTCCGCAATATTTAATACGAAATTTATATCACCTTTATATTCCGGATTTTTTACACTTTTTCCGTTGTCATCTTTTTTCTCAGGAGTTTTTAACTCAGCAGGTAAATATTTTTTATAATTAAAATATTGTTTTAAATTTTGAGCGATAGCTGGTAAATTTTCCAAGAAAAACTCTCTATAATCACTTGGAGGATAATTAAATATCCTTTGAAATTCTTCTGCGAATTGAGGTGATTTTTTATCTAATTCACTAAGTTCTTTTGGTAAACCAGGTTGTTTGTAGTTCTTTAACAACCATTCCACATAGTTACCAACTTTTTTTATCTGAGGGTCTAATTGTCTAATAAAATCTTCTTTAAGAGAGGTTTCTTTGTATTTAGAAACCGCAAAATCAACATCAGCATTTTCGACAACTTCTGATGTTGGGTCACCAACAACTATTCTTAAAAAAGCATTAAATGCTTTATTTTTATCTTTATCAAGAACAAACTTGTCACCTTGATTACCCTCAACATGCTTATCATATAAAACCCTAAATTTACTTTTTTGAACATCGTATTTTTTTAAAGTTGATTCTACATAATTACCAACTTTTTTTATCTGAGAGTCTAATTGCTGAATAAAATCTTCTTTATTAGTTGCGGACCTGTATTCATGAGCAACCGAATCGACATCAACATTTTCAACTTCTGATGTTCGGTCACCAACAACTGTTTTTAAAAAAGTATAAAACGCATTACCTTTATCTTTATCTATAAGAAAGTTTTCACCTTGGTCTCCCCCAACGTACTTATCATATAAAACTCTAAATTTACTTTTTTGAGGCTCATTTTGCTCAATTATTAATTTTCTAAGTGTGGATAATATTCTCATTAGTATTTTTTAAAATAAATATCTAGAAATAATTAAAATTAAAATGTTGATATAATCAAAAACAAACATATTATTTTTAATAAAAAAAGTTATGGAAAAAAAATGTTCATCATGTAAAAAAGGATTGAATAAATTTCACATCGGAATGATTAGTATTTCAATGTATATGTTATTTGCATCAATCATTGGCACTATTGAAATATTCAAATTTATTTTATCGTTTTTCTATTAAATTTTACATTTAGATTTATAATCAAATCTCCTGTAAAATTATCAAATGTGTACCCCTTATGTTTAATTCTAAGGGGTTTTGTTGTATCAATTTCATCGGGTATTTTAATTGACAATTCTCCATTTGGATGGGGTATATTATAATTCTCATCTGTCAATTGTTTATAATCCAAACAAGCATTATACACCAAATCATTTTCCTTTTTATCAAAATTATTTTCAGGAACAATTACAACTCTTATTATTAAATTACCAAATATACCATTAAAATAATCTCCCTTTTCCGCCATTCTGAAAAATTGTCCATCACTAATTCCTCTTGGAATTTTAATTTTAAGAGTTTCCAATTTCGGGGTTATTGTATTTCCTTTACAAGTACCACAAACTGTCTTATACACCTGTCCAGCACCTCTACATAAATGACAAGGTTGGGTAAACATTTGTTTAAAGAAACCACCACCGATTGTTACTGTAGTGTGGCCTGAACCATTACATCCATTACATTTTATTTTATCACCGCCTTGTCCATTGCAAGTATTACATTTTAAATTTCTTTGATACTTAAACGTTTTTTCAACACCCAGAAAAGATTCCAACGCTCCAATTTCTAAATTAATTGTTTTTTCCGGTGCAGTTGACTGTCTATGGTGACCCCTAAAAAAATCTTCAAATGGATTTCTCCTTTGATTATTGTATTTTGAACGTTTATCATCATCCCCCAAAGTATCATACGCTTCGGATATTTTTTTAAACTTTTCTTCATCTCCACCTTTATCAGGATGATGTTCCATTGCAAGTTTTCTATAAGATTTTTTTATATCTTCTTGTGTTGCATTTTCTTGAACACCCAATATATCGTAATAGTTATCCATTTACTTCGGTATTATATAAATTTATTTTTTAATCAAAAAAAAATATGAATTATCAAGTTGTATTATTCAAAAATAAAGAAAAAAAAAGAATAATCAAGAAATTTATAACAAAGGAACGTTCTAAAATATTTTACGATAAACTAATAAAAGAAAGTGATGATGTCATTTTTGAAACTAGAACTGAAAATGGACATCCATGTAAATTTGAATTGGCACTTGTAAAATATGGGGAAAAATCCAATGAGAAAATTTATATTAAAGATGAATTGGGTAGGACAATTAAAGTAGAAACCGATAATTCAGATTACAGCATTTTATATGTAAAAGATTATAGGATTGAAGAAGAATTTTGGGATTATACCAAAAAGAAAAAGATAAACTCAAAAGAGTTTATTAAAAAATATCTTGTCAATTCAGGGTTAAAACAGATATCCAAACTACATAATAAGATTATTGTTCAAAATGATGAAAAATTAAATCTGTTTACATTAAAAACTGACGATGATGCTTCAAGATTTATTGAAGTACTAACTGATAAATTTAATAATGAAAAAAGAAAGGACTGTTTAATTATATCTGATTATTCAACTGCACATAGAAAATATATGTATAATTTATTAGTTGAACATGGATTTTCTATTGTTTACCTTCGGAGACAGTTAACAACTCATCCTTCAAAAAAATAAATTCAATACCTGATATATCGATTTTGAATTGTGTGTTAGATGTGAAATCATTCACTTGTGATTTTACAAAATTAAAATCCTTATCATCTAAAGAATATACAACCACAGATTTTCCATTAGGGAAAATATCCCCAATTGCATCAGATATTAATGCTAATTTTTCGATTAACCCATTAATACCTTCTTTATTCTTTCCCATAATGTTAACTTTTTTGGTTGTTCTATTTTTTGAGGTATAATCACCTCCTTTTTTACTTGTTTAATTTTTCTAATAAATTCAGATTTTTCTCTTTCTAACTCTGATTTATCTTTATTAATTTGGCTCTGTAACCATGCTATTTGTTTCAAGTTGTTCCTCATCATCTTCTATTTTAATTTGATTCTGTTCTTCAATTTCAAAATATAAACCTCTTAACCTATCAAGAGGAAGTTTCTCAAATACCTTTTTTAATTCCTGAACTTTAACATCAAATAGTTTTTCTTTTTCTTCTCTCTCAAGATTATACTTAATTATATTTTTTAAATTTTCACATGATTTTTCAACATCTGATTCATTGATTTCACTAACATAAGAAAATAATCTTTCATTATCATTTGTTGACTGATGTTCCATTATTTTACTTTCATCCACATACCTTTTAGGTAGTTTCCATGTTTTTGGGAACGTAATGTCAAATGACAAATAGTTTTTAATTTTTCTTACTGATTGCAAGTAAGGTAACAATGATGAAAATTCTTTAAATAAACTCATAATTTTATTAAATAAGTGATAATGTATGATATTACTAATCCAAGATAAAAAAACTCCATATTGGAGAATATAATCCTTTTTGGGGGATTACTAAATATGGAGTTTAATATTCTAAATATTGTCCTAGACAGGACTAACAGAGAGAAAATAAATACAAATAAAAATAAACTATCTAAACTAACCATTATTAGATTCTTCTTCTTTTTTTCTTTCTGTTAAAATTTCAGTTCTTAGGGTTTGTAACAACGCTTTTAATTCTTGAGCCATTTTACGTGCTCTTGTTCCCGCACTATTATTACCTTTGAAAAATTTGTTAGAGTCCGCTACCAACTCCTCTGTGAGTGCTTTGATTTTTTCTAGTGTATCCATTTTTTTAAATTTTATAAATCAAATCTACTGTTATTAACACAATTAGTAAAGAATTTATTTAAATATTTAAATTTTTATCTAACAATTTATATATCACAGACATTATGTCTAAATCTGATTTAGTAAAAGGTTTTTCAATGTCAAATAACTGACTAAAAAAATCATTAACCGAATTCTTAATTTTTTCCTCTTTCTGATTATAAAATATATCATCAAAAAATGTTCTAAAATAAATGAAATGATCCCCATCTGGTTGGAACATTAATCCCTCCTTACTAAAATTAGTAATAACTTTATTCCAGCACCACTCAAAATGTTTTATTTTATCTTCGTTTGATAATATTATTTTGGTTTCATACTGAATATTATTATCACCAAGATAAGTTTCCCTCATCAATTGATACAATGATTGACTGAAATCCGAAAATAATTCCAACTTTTCCGGTATAATGTTATTAACCCTAAACCAAATATCCACATCTTCTTGTGGGACAGGTTTTGATATATAATTAAAAAAATTCTCCATAAGAATAAAACTTATGGAGAAATAATAAGATTAAAAATGTAAATGTATATTATTGAGTTTTTTTCTGATATGAAAATAATTGTTTTATTCTATCAAACTCTTCATTTATTTTATTTTTTTCTTTCTCTGTCATTGACTCTAATTTAACTTTAACACCTTTCCCTATATCATCACCAACTTTTTCATTGAAAATAGGTTGTGGTGCTCTTTTGTAAGATTGGTCTTTAATTTTTTTCAGTGTGTTTTTCTTTCTTAATTTATTAAATCTTTTATTAGCCTCAGAGTCTAAAGCATTTCCACCCGGAGCGTTTCCTGTCATAGAATCTCCTTGATATAATTTATCTAACCATTCATCGTTAAATTCAACCGCATCAGGTGTAACAACATTTGGACCAGCAATTTCATAGTTGAAATCTTCCAACTCATCAGTCAGTTTAAATGCTTTCTTTTTCATTTTCGCCAACTCTCCATTCCCTTTTGGGAATATATTCGGATTGGTATCGTATTTACCCTTAGAACCCGTTTTAAGATAATCATTCATCTTTGTGGATACTGATTTCAGATAATCCGAATTTTCTTTACCTGAGTCTTTGTGAGCCCTTTCATAGGTAGTCAAACCATTTGGTTTAGAAATTTTGAAGCCTTTACTTTCTTGTTCCAAAACGATATTCTCTATTAAGTCTACTAGTTCATTCTCATTTAATTTAATAAGATCACCTTGATTATCTCTGATATGATATTCAATACTTTCTTTCATATCATAATCTGATGTATCTGTATATGTTTTACCATTCATAGAAAACTTATCACCTTTACGAGATTTTGCTAGATTTGCTGTAAACATATTACCTTCTTCCATTTCTTCTTCTACCTCAGATTTATGTCTACGTAAAAGTTTAAAATCTCCTGAATCTATCCTATTATTTTTGTTTTTATCTAATCTATATTGATTTCCATGTAAAGATTCAGTTTTTTCACCACCACTTTTAAAATCTTCATCAGAAAATTGTTCACATCTTTCATCACCTGTTTCACACCATTGTTTCCAAATCTCTTTAGAATTAGAACTTCCATCAAAATCCTCTTCTTCATCAATCATTTCATACATTTTTCCACATTCCATACATTCCCCCTCATTCATTCTTCCACCACACTCACACTTTTTACCTTCATTCATTTCAAAATGTTTGATTTCGTTGTATATATCTTTTAACTTCCCTTCAAGGGTTTCGAATAAATTTTTTTTTCTCATTTTAGTTTTTTTTTATAAATATCTTTATTTTCTATTGTAAAATTCTTTTATCAACATTTGATAAATAATTTTCTCACTGATATCATATTTTAGACTTGCATCTTCAATCATTTCTTTTAATTTATTTTTAGGTTTGGTTATCTTCAACGCATTTATATCACCTTGATTACAATATGGAAATTTCTTACACTTTTCTTTCACTTTAACAAAACTTCCACCACGTATTTGTGGTTTGTCCCAAGATATACCCGAACCAACAGGATTATTACCTCTCATTTTAACATCTTCAAACCCAGGTGCATCATACACCCCTGTTGAAGCAGTCCCAGTTGCTTCTTTTGTTTCAGTTTTTTTAGATTTACCATCACAATGCGCCCTCTGACTAAATCCTTTTGGATTATTACAATCAATACTGTCTTTATATTTTTGACTCCATTTTTCTTTTACCTCACCTTGTAATGGGGCAACAACCCCACCTGATGAACCACTACCTGTTGCTTCTTTTGATTCGGATTTCCCAAGATACCCCATTTTACCTATTGGTAATTTCATACTTTTTTTCTCGTCTTCATTTGTTACACTATACAACGTTTTTGTAATCTCAGATGTATCGCCTTTCTGATATGTTCCGGCTCTAGAAAATTCATTGTTGAGAATATTTATCAACTTTTCTTTAGTTATTGATTCTTTCATTTTGAAGGTGTTTGTTTACGATTAGATATTACCATATTCCATTTGTTTTCAAACTTTTTAAAATATCCCATTAATTTTTCCGTTACTTCAGTAAATTCCTCATCCAATTTAATTATGGGATTTTGCAAATTCATTTCAAATGTCTGTTGAGATGAATCAGATTCCTCTGTTTCATCTTCATTTAGATCAGTTGTTAAATACACTCCATCCATCAAATTATAAATAAATTTCACATTGAATTTATTTAAAATTCCAGACCAAATTACATTCTTCGGATAAAGATTTAAAGGTTCATAATCAACAGCATCTGATACCTCATCAACAAATTCATTCATTGTTTCCAAAAAAGCATCTTTTTCAGCCGTAGTTAAAATTATATCATTTTCATCTTTACCATATAAATTTAAAACACCACCGGCAATACGGAATGATTTTTTCTTTTCTCTTTTTGGGGTTTCTTTTTCAGTTTCCGCAGTTTCGTACTCGTCTTTTTCAATTTCCTTTTCAATCGTTTGTCCAACATTGATTTTATCAATTGGACTAGTCATTATTGTTTGTTCAAGAATAAGTCCATGTTTCTTTTTAATTTCACTGACTTCATTTATGGTAAAATCTTTTGATAAGAGTTTTCTTGAACTCTTTAATAGATTCTTTATTTCATCATAAGAATTGCTCATCTTCAAATTTTTTTATTATTTTTTGAAAGTCAAAAGCGGGACTCAAATCAGTATAATTCACATTAAAATTACTTCTTGTTACAACCCCCTCAATCCTTTCAATCCTGTTTATTTTAGTATTATGTTCAATAATATCTTTCGATATACCTGTTTTTTCAAAAATATCATTTAACAAAAATATAAGAGATTCAATCTGTTCTTTTGTATATACATCCCAATAAAAATAATCTCTCCATTTTCGTTCATATACCTTTCCTTTATAAATATCTCCAATCCAATTAATGAAAAAATCCTTGAGTGGTTCTTTTTCAAGCCACCCAAGGTTTTCTAAGGTAATTATAATCCCATTCCGATTTATATTAGTATCTTTGAAATAATTTGTATGTTCATTATTTTCCAATAATTTCAATATTTTCCCATCTTTACTTATAATGTAATTAGGTATTCTATCGAAATTACCATTGAATCTATATTTTAAGGACTGTAGATAACTTTCCACAGTCCTTGATGTATGAGTTAAAATTATTTGTTTTTTCCGATTTTGTTTTCCCAAAGGTTTAAAATTACCATACTTTATAATTTCGACCATGAAACATTGGATTTTGTATAAGTTAATTTTTTGGGTTTTGATTTTATATTATCATCAAACGGATTAACAAATTCATCATTTTTAATTTCCTCGCCAAATTGTACTTTTAAATCCCCCTCAATCTCATTCAATATTATATCATCAACCGGATATGTTGTAGTATTAGTTAAAACAAATTCATCATCTTCTTTATTCTCCAACACAATTTCTTCTGTAACCTGTGAAGATTCTACCACCTTTTTCTTTCTACCTCTTCTAGATTTTGGAGATTCTTCTTTAACTTCTTCTTCTTCTTTTGGTTCTAATTCAATTAAAACAATTTCTTCTTTCATATCTTCAACAATTTCTTCTTCTTTTGGTTGTACCTGTTCCTCAACTTTCACATTTGGTTCTAAATCAAACAATCTAGTCATCTCTTCATCTTTATCTTCTTTGATATTTTCCTTTTCAGGTTCTTCATATTTTACAAAGAAATGAAGTGATGTCAATGATATTATTGGTAATAGTCCACCACCCAATATTGCCAACCATCTTTTATGTGCAATTATATCTGTTGGTTCTGTTCCGAATAATTCAAATATAGGAGAAGTTAATTCCACCCATGACTTAAATAAATCCCCATTTGGATCAATTTCTTTATAAGAATAGAATACATTCCCCACCAATTGAACAAATGTCACTAACCCAAACATAAACCACACACCACCTTTTATCCTCTGCGTGGCGGCAATCAGGGCGGTTATTGCCCCAATTTCAACCGCGACTGAAAGATATATTGCCCAACTAAATGGATTTGTGATGTCATACCATGACACAACGTGAGATATGGATATTCCGGCCACCAAAAAGATGGGGACTAAGAACATAGATCGGATGGGATTATCTTTAATCCATTTAAATAAGTTATTCATTATTTTGTTTTTTCATTTC
>Ga0181344_1000174_pt1 | contig 26982 bp, 39 predicted proteins | sample Su13VDMLBDD_FD_130098 | JGI IMG/M metagenome (GOLD analysis project Ga0181344, IMG submission 130098) | Freshwater viral communities from Lake Michigan, USA - Su13.VD.MLB.D.D | ecosystem: Environmental > Aquatic > Freshwater > Lake | place: USA: Michigan | collected 2013-07-15
GTTCCAGGAGTATTACCTACTGATACTACAGCATTCTGAGGAGTACATGCATCTACATAGTAGAATTGATTAACATACTTAGGGTTAATGTACTTAGACTTGTTAGTCTCTTGGTAACCACCAATGTAAGGGCTAATCTTATCTTTCTGATAAAGAGAAGATGATGCCAAAACAAGTGGGCAACAAGCTGCAACCGGAGTCACATCAGGGTTAACACTCAAGTAAGTGTCTTTAGCAAAAAGACCAAAATATCCTGCACCAAGAGTAGCTAGTGTAGCTGTGCTTGTGCCAGGAGTTGTAAGGTAGCCATCGCTGGTAGCTGGGGACATAAGGCTGGTGCCTGTTCCCATGAACACCTTTGTAAAGGCGTGGTTAAAATAAGCCATTGTTTTTTTAGTTTAGTTAGACAAACAGTTATTTATTAATATAGGTAATCCTGTTTAAATTACCAAATTATTTCAAGAAAATTAATTTGTACTTGGTTGAGTTAATAAGAGTTTTGACATTGTCAAGCTCATTTTTAATCTCAGAATGAGGACAAGAATCTTGCACAGCTTGTACTTGATCATATAAACCTCTGAGGTAATTAACACAATCCTCTGCTGTTTTCATCTGAGGTAACTCTACAGATGTAGGGTAAGAAAGTAGACTTTCTGTAAGACCCTGGTAAGCTTCAGCAATAGAATCAGCCAAATCTCCTACTTCATCATAGAAAGCACCCATAGCTGTATGAGCAGCATATGAACCTATTCCTGTTACAAGAAGGTGATTAAGATGAACTTTAGTTACTCCATTAAGCAATTCAAATACAAGCATTGCCATAGGTTGTACTGCTGGACCCTGAGTAGCCGGTGCTTTAAGGGTTCTTTTTAACATGTTTGGTGCTGGGAATTCCATAGTTTATTAGTTGTTTTGTTCTACTGAGTTACTTGCTCTTTCCATTTGAATTGTAGATTCAATATCCCCAGCCAAGATTTTAACTGCTTCATCTATAAGAACTTCAATTAAATCATCTTTGAATTCGCACTCTACATCTACAGTAGAAGCTACTTGAGTATATGGATCAACACAATTGGCTATTTGAATTTTCCTAGGTTGTCTATAATAAGTAAAAGTTACAGAATCAATTGTAAATTCACCATTAGTATAGATCTGCATTTTATTGTCCATGAAAGTAGCAAATGTTTCAGCCCAATCAAAACTAGGTTTCTTATTTACATCTCTTAACAATATATCTGTATTTCCTTGTTCAGCAAGGTATACAACCATTGGTCTAGGAGAAGGACAACATTTATCTGAAGCTTTTGCAGAAATCCTTTTGTATCTAAGATAGTCTCCAGGAATAACTGTAGCTGTTTCATAGTAGGTATCTCCACTGATAAGATTTGGTACATACTCAGTAATCAATACCTGTAAGTCATCAATTCTACTAGTTGATGATTCATCACCTTCTTTGGGTAAATTAATACCATGAAGATTTCTACGGCACCAATCAGCTTGACCCTTATTAAATGCCTCAACCATTTGCCAGCATTCTATGTTATCATAGTCATTACTAGCAAGCTTATTGAGTCTTTGCTTAATCTTAAGCTGTATGGTAGCGTTATTCATTACTTAACTTTTTTAAGTCTTGGATTTGCAGCTTTAGCTTTTGCTGAAGCTTTGCGGGTAGATGCAGCAAGAATAGCTCCTGCAGCTTTCTTAGATACTCCAGACTTCTTAGCAATCTGAGCTTGTACTGCTTTGAATCCAGGATGAGCTCCACCAGTTTTATACTTCATGGATCCTCCACATTTCATACATTTTTTAGCCATTGTATTTAGATTTTATTATTTACAATTCCATTTTTTAAGAGACTTGTTTATCCTACTATTAGGATCTTTAGCTGTAGCAGCGCTTGTATTTTTAGCTTTCATACCTTTCATTCTGCTACAAAATGACTTTCTTCTTTTAGCATCTTTGCTATCAGGATCAAGTTTTGAAGGTTTTGTAGTAACAGCAGTTTGCAATTTACTACCAGGATTTTCTCTTCTATAAGAAGCGACTCCTTTTCTATTAAGTCCCCCTGATTTAGACTTGCCCTCAGATCTTTGCCAAGCTGGTGTCTTTGCCATTACTTTTTTCTTTTAATAGAGCCACCTTTTTTCATTTTAGAATGAGCCTTATTAGTTTTTGGATCATATCCAACTACTCCACTGTATCTATCTCCTGCCGTAGTAGCTTGCCTTGTAGATTTAGATGGAGGAACTTTTTTTGATTTTACTGCTTGACCAAAGTAGTTGTACTCATATCCTGCAGGAAGATTATAACTACCTGATTTTTGAGGTTCTCCACCAACAGCTTTTTTAGGGGTAACTTCAACCTTTTTTTTAGGAGCACCTTGAGGTTTTCCTTTATTACCTTTGAATTCAATTGTTTTTACAACTTTACCATAAGTAGTATCTGACTTTGGTTTAGCTGCACCTCCATCTTGATATTTTTTCATACCACCTTTTTTGAAAGCTGGAGCTGGATTACCTGACATATAAGATTTACCTGTTCCAGGATTAGCACCACCTGTACCATACTTAATATCATTATAGTTATTAACTACACCTGCTGTACCACCATCCATAAATTTTTTCTTAGTCTCCATGACTTTTTTAACTCTAGAGTCAAACTTATCATTGAAGTGCTTAAGGACATGTGGTTTTTTAGAAGTCTTTTTCATCTTATTTCTTTTTAGCTGTCTTTGCAGACTTAATAAAATCTTGTTTGCTTGGAGCACCAGGTGCCCCGGGTTTCCTCATGGATTCCCCGGAGCCCTTTTTGATGCGTGCTCTTTTAGCATGGATATTAGCATATAAGCCTTTCTTAGCCATGACTACTTCTTTTTAGACTTAACCATTCCTCCTGTTTTCTTTACTCCAAGTTTACTTGCAGTTTTAAATCCAGATTTTATTTTTGGAATTGGAAAACCATTTTTATCATATCCTGCTTTTCCTTTATTAGCTTGCCTAGCTTTATTTTCATTAGCTTTAGCTTCAGCTTTTACGGCTTTAGAATATGCAGCTCTATTTCCAAAATTAGCAGCAAAATCTTGATCAGAAGTTGCTTGCATTGCTTTATTCCTATAATAGGAAGTGCTATCTGGAGTAGATTTTACAGTTGTACCTTTTTGTGCTTTTTTAAGCATCTTCTTAGCCATGGTTACTTTTTTTTAGAATTAGTAGATCCACCCATTTTTTTACTAGTACTTTTTTTAGCAGATGTTCCAGCTTTGTTTAGAACTGTAGGAGCTCCCTTTAGTTTTTCTCCTGTATAAGGATTGCGAGTTGCTCCTTCTGGAATTAAATTTCCAGACTTCTTGTACGAAGGAGCTCCTGAATATTCACTAACAGATTGAATCTTAGATCCAGGTTTTCTATATTGATCTTTAGTACGAGGAGCAGAACCTCCAGTTTGATACTTTTTAGTAGATCCACCTTTTTTCATAAGTCCACGGTTAGCTGCAATACCAGTTTGATTTTTAGTTATGCCACCTGTAGCCATTTTTTTCATAGTAGAGCCACCTTTTTTATAAAGACCTCTATTAGCATTATCAGCAGAAGCTTTGCTTTTAGAAAATTTAGTTGTCATTGTTATTTAGTATTAAGAGATTAATTAACTTTTTGGATTAGCACCTTTTGGTGGAGTATTAACTCCGCCCGATTTTTTTGCTCTAGAAGGTGTACCTTTTCCAGCTACTTTTTTAGAAGACATAACACTTCCCATGTTAGCTCCTCCAGATCCTTTAGATCCTGGTTTAGCAGATTTAACTCCTTTAAAAGTCATGATCTTACTTGAATTAGGATTGGTTTTTCCACCAACTCCTTTTGCTCCTGAATTTTTCATTTTTTATATAATGTTTATAGGTTTACTGATTCCAGAATTTTTCAACCGCTTTGGTTAGTGTTATTAATATACTCTCATTTAATGGATTTCGCAAGAATTCTACGCAATCAGATGGATTTCTTCCCATCATTACAGAGGATTCAATGTGATAGATAAAGCCATCAGGTTTAGTAGCAATCATCTTATAGAAGGTTGCATCTCTGATAATAGCTTTCAATTTGAGAGATTCCATATCTAAAGCAACTGCATCAAGGAAGCTTGTAGCTGCTCTCTTAAGATTAGCTTCTACACCTTCTCCATTGATGTATCTATCCATATTGTCATAAACAATATCATTAGGAGTTGACTTCTTATATTGAACACTGTTTGCATCAACAACTTTAGCAACATACAAGAGTTTGTTTGTGTTCTTGTCATATAGCTTTTGAAGTTCAGCAAGTGCTTTGTTTTTAAGCTTCTTAACTTCTGTTTTAGTAGATACAGTATCAATAGTTTTATCTAAGTAAAACTTAGGCGCTACTGCTCTTGATCTTGCATCTTCATAGCTTCTTGCTACAATAGAAAATCCACCAGCTTCAATACCATACAATTTAATAAGATCATAAGGATCTTTAGCTGGATCTAAGAATAAAGGTTGATTACCACAACGGATTGTGATTCTATTCCAGAACTCATCATTATCTGGTTTAAGAAGTTTAACCTTATTCCAAAACTCTGGATCTTCTTCATTGATAATGTTAGCAGCAAGCTCAGCTTCAAGTCTTGCTACTACTGATCTAATTTCTTTAATCTTTGCTTCTCTTACATCTGGATCATTGATCTTTTTTACATCCGGTGCAAATTCATTAAGACCTGTGATATAACGCTTGATACCATTTTGTTCAAGACATGCAAGTTGTTCTTCATGGAAGACCCCATCAAATAAAGACAGTCCATATTTCTCTAAACCTAGATTTGAAATTTCAGGATCAAAATAAGGTTTAATGGAAATATTTCCTGCCTTTACTGTGGGTAATTCAACGATTGTGTAACTCATTTTGGTTTTGGTTTTGGTTTTTAAAAAGTATTTGAATAGTCAAATATAAAAATTACTGGGCAATATTCTTAACCTCGTAAAAAATATAGAATGTACCACTCCACTGACCTGCACCTGCTACTGCGGGACTAGCATTGTAAATAGCAAGATCTACTTGGTTTGTCAAAGCTCCAGTTACAAGAATGTAAGGGATAGCTCTATCAACAACAGCTTGAATGTAGTAAGGAGTAATTTGAACATAGTTATCATCTGCATTAGTAGAAATATCTGCGTTGTAGATATGTAATCCTACCGATGTTACAAATGAAGGAGCTGGTATAGTAGCCACACCATCAAAATTTTGAATTTCAATGATACCTTTGCTAGTTGTTACAGGGACAGTCAATGTAGATGAAGCATCTACTGTATAGAACCCATAATCACTAACATCGCCTACTACCTCATTAAGGTGAGCAAAGCGAGGAAGTGCTGCTTCTTTAATCTGATGTGAAGCAATAATAGGATCCGGAGATGCAGGGAAAAGTTTCTGAAGAAGTTTAATAGCCATTTTATTTAAAAGTTTAAGGGTTGTTTATTAAAAAAGGGAGGAGTTTCCCCCTCCCTTTTCTTTTTAGGTAATTCTCAATTAGAATGATCCACCAGTGATTGGGTTTCTCATAACAATTTTCAACACTTTGGTTGGGTCTTTTACCCAGATTGCTGGCATTGTTTGAGTCATCATTACACGGTATCCATTGAATTGACCAGAAGACTGGAAGCCTTGTGTACGGCCCATGTAATCCATAGTACCATTCTGATACCACCACTTCAATTGATTATCCCAAGAAAGCTTCAACATGAAGATGTTGTCATTTCCAGTATCAGTGATATCAAAGATAACAAAGCTGTAAGATGACAATGGGTTACCATCAATGATTGGGTTTTCAATGTCATTTGTATGCAAGTTATCAAATGCAGGGTTAAGTACAAACTTAACATTAGCAAGGAATGGGATCACATAGCTAGTGAATGCGAATCCATAGTTAAGATCCATTCCTTTACCAGTGATTGCACCAATACCATTGTTGTCTGCAGCTTGGATAACAAGACCTGAGTTAACAGCTTCACGCTTGATAGCTTCATTAACCATGCGCATACCACCCATACCTGTTTGAACAATAAGTTGTCTCTTAGGATCTGGACCCTGGAATTCAACACGACCAGCATAGAAGTTGTAAAGCTCTCCGCGGAACAATTCAAGAGAGAAGTTGTTCTTGTTGTAAACACGCTTGAAAGAGTTATCAAGTTGCTTCCAAAGACCCACAGAAAGACGCATATCATCTGGACCATCTTGCTTAATGCGACCACCATGTCCCCACATCAAGTAGGTTTCAATGTCAGTAGCAATTTTAGTCAAGTGAGCAGATTCCATAGTAGTCAAGAATGTGCGAGTAAGTGTACCATTAGATACAGCTTTTTTCACATAGTCTTTACCCATTACAGAAACCATGTCCTCAATCTTAGCAATTGAAGGATCCATGTTTTTATCAAAGTTTCTCCAGATCTCAGTTACAGGAACTGTACCATCAGCATTCAAACCACCTTTAACCATAAGGTCAGCTCTAGAAGATACTGAGTAGTGTACGTGTGCTTCAGCTCCTCCTACAAAGTTGTAGAATTCACGGAAACCTGAGCGAGTCATGATATCAGAGAATCTCTCACCATACTCACCACGCGCAGAACCTTTACGGAAGATCTTAGTACCATTTGACAAATACTTGTTATCTAGGAACTTGTAGTTGTCATTGTTTACCAATTGTACAGTGTAGATGAAACCATCTCCCATAGGAAGAATATCATCAGCAGTGATGTACATTTCACAACCGTTGTACTTATCATAAGTGATGATATCACCATGACCAAATTCTCTACGGTTAATTTTGATTTTGAAAGTAGTACCATCAATACCTTTGTTAGCATTGTTTGGTTCAATGTCCTCAATGATATAAGGAAGATCCTGAGAAACAGGAGTCTGCCATTTATACTCACCACGAGCATTATCTACATTGATGATGTTTTTACCACCAAAGCTAGAAAGCTGGTAAAGAGGCATTTCTACTTTCTGAGCCATAGCCCAGATATCTACTGGACCTAGATCCATTGGTTCTGCATTCTTAAGCATATTCACCAAGTGGTAAGAATCCACATGAGAACTAGCTTGATAATTGGTATCGCGCAGGAAGATACCATTATTTAAAACTGGAGTTGCCATTTGTTTTAATTTAGGTTAATTGTTAATTGTTGTTGTTTATCGTTTGAAAAAACTTCCTTGTGATCTCTGTAGTTTTTGAGCTGATGGTTTTCTTGGTTCATCTTGCTCATCTGTTACAGAGGATACATTTTTACTTGCTTGTTCTGTTTTGAGTTGTCTTACTGTTTTAGCTACTGTGTCTTTAACAGCGACTTCTCTTACTTTTGATTTATAACCTTCAGGATCTGCAAGAAGCCAAAGTGCTTCAGCAATTAGATCATGTCTAGGTTCTACATATTGATACTTCTCAAGAAGGTGACCTAGCATATTAGTAGGTCTTCCGCTTACTGATGGATAGTTAGGTTGTACAAGACCGGTATAAAGCATGCTTTGTACTTTCTTATCTACCTTAAGTCCATTGAGTTCTCCTGGAGAAAGTGTATTGTATACATTCTCCATGTAAGCTTGAGCTTGAGCTTGTTGTTGGTTACGCAGTTTTTCTTGTTGAGCAAGTTTTTGCTGAACTACCTTTTCTTGCATAGCATCCAACTTTGGCTTAAACTTATTAGCCTTAGACTCAAGATCTCCTCTATCTTTCCAAGCTTCAATTTCTTCTTCAATTTCTTCAACTGTACCAAAGTTTGTTGCTTGAAGATAAGATCTTACAATTGTTTCTTGACCATCTTCGCTAGAAGTATCTAGTTGTCTAGTTTCTTCTACTTGAGCAAGAATTTTAAAGAGACCTCTAAGATCTTGACCTCCATCTGCTACATATTTAGCAGCATACTGAAGTTCTTCAGGTAAAGCATCAAAGAACTCTACAGGAGTTTGTTCTCTGAGCTTACGCTCACGCTCTTGCATGTTAGCTTCAAAAAGCTCTTCAAAGTCTTGACTGGTATACTTTTCAACTGGTTTATCATCATCAAAAGGAATAAGTTGTCCTTTTTCAATGAGCTTTTTAGCCAACTCAATCATAGCATCTTTAGCTACTTTTGGTCTACCAGTAGTCTTAGATTCCTCATCTTCAGACTCTTCTATACCCATGTCCGCTTTTACAATCTCATCAAGAGCTTTAGAAACTACTTCAGGAGCTGGAGTTTTACCCGCTTCTGGAGTATCTTCATCATCATTGTCAAGGAACGAAGTATCTACACTTTGTTGTGTAAATAGTGTTGGTTTCTTTTCTTCTGCTGCAGGAAGCATTACATTCTCTGCACCGGGTGAACCTAGAATATTATCTAGGTCCATTTCTACCTCTTGTACAGTGGTAGTTGCTGTGTTGGTTTTGGTATCAGACATATTGTTGGTTTTGTGTTACTCTCTAATACTTATTTATAATATAAGCAAATTTATCTAAATAAACATTTAAAGTTTAGGTAGCCATTACAAATTTTCCATTAGATAGCTAACTTTACTTTTTCTTGTTATTATTTTGTTTAGATTTTGCAATATCATACTTGTTTTTGTTCTCTTTAGCTATCTGTAAATCAGTAGTTTTCATATCCTTCTGAGCCTGAATCTTTTCTCTTTCAATAGCTAGTTTTTCTCTAGCAGTCATTTCTTTATGAGATTGAACTTGTTGTTTTAAACCCATAACCTGTTGAAATTCATCAGATTTACGGATAGTATCCATTTGATCTGCATAATCAGACTGGAGATTCTGGTTGATATCTTGCATAGAACCATAACCTGCTGCTTTGATTTCAGCTTCAAGAAGTTTAACTCTGCGGTCTTTCTCTTTCTCCATAGCCTCATGATCAAGCTCAAGCTGTTTTTCTTTTGCTCTTTGCTCAAGTTCAGCTTGTTGCATTTGTTGCTCATGCTGCATTTGCTCTTGTCTTTGTTGATTGGCTTTTTCTTCAATCTTCTTAAGACTATGAGTAAGCTCAGCCATGGATTCTGCAGTCATGATATTACCAAGGTCATAAATACTAGCGCCTGCTGTATTATTAGAAAGGGCCAGATTTTTCATGTTATCTACCATAGCTCTATGATTGGCTTTAGTAGTACAGAATACATTGATATCTCTAAGTAATAGATCAGTACCATTGATTTCAAAGTTTACCTTTTCATCAAGAGTAGACATGTACTGAAGTCTTAGCGAAGGCTTTTTAGAATGATAATACTGAGAAAGATCAGTTCTCATTTGGTGAACTCTAGGCATCAAATAATCAGAGTGTTGTACAAAGTACATTTCTGTTTGTGCATAGGATCCAGCAACAGCTTGCTCTATACCGGTAGCAGTATTAGTTTGACCAATTTGCTGACCAAGTCTTTGTGGAGTAATACCAATTACTTCAAAGCACTGTTGCTTAAAGTAGTTAGCTAAATTAATCCTAGACATCATACGCTGAGTCTGTTCCAGATTCATTACCTGAAAATGCTGAAATGCAAGTGGATTTTCAGTATTGGTAATAGATGTATCCAATGGAAGCATCTGAAAGTTCTTCATTGCTACATATGCCTTGGCCAGGTTATTCTTACCCCAATCTTCACCTAAAGAGTGTCTAGGTAAAGCATTCTGATCAAGTAGGATTACAGTACCTAATTCATCTACTAGGATATCAGCAATCTGGTTATTTACAATGTTATAACCAATTTGGAAAGGTTTCATAAGGTCCACCATAGCGGTAGATCTTGTATTTCTATCAGAGAATACTGAACCCTCTACTGGTAGTTTACAACCATAAAGAGTATTATCACCTTTAAATTGGAACTTGAGCTTACCTATTCGGTTTTGATCAACTCCAAGATACATAGGATTAATACCTCCCGGGTTATTCATTCCCCAGAAGGATGGGTGGTTAGGACCAATTTTAACACCTCCCCAAACTTCATTGATCCAGATCCACTCAATATGCTCTCCGAAAATAAGATTGTCTTTAGTCTTATTTTTAAACAATGCTGTATTATAGATAGGCTTATCAATTACTTTGTAATCCTCATCTACTATATCAACCAATATTTCACCTGATTCACTTACTTTAGTAAGGTGTCCTACTTTACGCTGTGATTTCCAATATGCTGTGGTAGTTCTGAGCATGAATGCCATACCCATGTCCTTATAATCCTCAGACTCACCCATTACCCAGTTAACAATATCTCCACCATTATAGATGAAGTTATCATACATGGATACAAATTGTCTGTACTGTAGAGAAGGCATGTTTGTATTCCAATCATGACCTTTAGTAGCATCATAGTAGCTACCATCATTTTGATATCCTTGGAGTGGATAACCTGCAGATCTTACCGGGTAAATAGCTTCAAGTGATTCAAGTTGCTCTTGAGTCATTAGATAACCATATCTATCAATAACATCAGCAACAGTCATCATCTCTACTTTACCAACCCAGTTACCTTGAGAAATATATCTTACTTCTGGAGACTTATGGTAGAATGTCATTACAGGATTCCATAACTCAATATCATAGTCATCCTCCATCATTCTGAAATGCCAGAATTCTCTATCAGTAATAAGCATGTCTCTAAATGCTCTCTCCTCCAACTCATCCATCTTAAAGCGCTCTTCATCAACTTTGAACTGATGTTGAGCCCACTGCTCTCCCATAGATCTATAATCTTTACTAAAGAAATCATGGATTTCAGGTAAAGTCTTAAGATTTTCTGGAGACAATTGTTGTTTCATTTGTTCTTGAACCTGTGGATCATTAGGATCAAGCCCCATTTCAATCATGTTATTAAGAAGCTTTTGTTGAGCTTGAGACATCAAGACCTCTTCAATAGCTTGTCTTTTTTGCTCCATGAGTTCATTATAAGAGAACTCATCTACTGCTTTAAAGGTAACTTTAGTGTTGCGCTTAGCAAACTCAGCTACCATGACATTAACAACATTTGGAATAATAGGGTAGAATTTCAATTCTAAAGCACTTGTATCTTCTTGGGTAAGTGTTTCAAGAAGATCTCTATTCTCATTATCTTCAGAGATAAGATAGTCTGTTTTATCTATAACACCTTTTGCAAGCTTATAGTTCTTCATGAGTCTTCTAGCATTTCTTCTGATTTGCTTAAGACCTTGCCATTCTAACCAGTCTAAATTCCAAGCAGTCCAATCATCATCTTTTTCTTTTCTAGGGAGAAATTGAATAGGCTGTGTTATTGAGCCCATGCGGTTATACTCCGCTTTAGCTCCAGCCTTCATCTGCATTGCATTTAATACTTTCATCTTATCTCATGTTTTTAAATGGGGATTTAGGAAAGCTCATTCCTGGAACTTTCCTTGTTTTTCCCATGTGCCTAAAAGGGCTTGTATTTAATTTATACAAATTATCAGACTTTTGCAAGTTATTGGTATTCACTTGGTCTACTCGTTTTTTAAAACCTCTATTAGCTTGCTGAACCTTAGCAAAAGAGATTAATGCTGCTAAAGATACTAATCTATCCACGTTTACATCATCATCATAAGCTATCATTTCAACGAAAGCCATCATATCTGGGATTCTTTCTACCCCATAAATAGTCTTAACTATGGTGCCATCATCTTTAGTTTCATGATCTATCTCCTCTTTTAGGTACTCAATCAGGTAACTAAGCATATGATTTTTAAAGAGTGTACCAGTGTTTTTCCAACCATACTCCTGGAAGACATTAGTATTAGAGCCCAAATCTTTGAGGAATAAAACCTGACTCTTAGGTACAAGATACTTTTGTTTCTTCCTCTGTATCATGTAGTTAATAAAGTGGGATATGTTACTTTCTACTATAGTCCATGCATTATACCACTCTATGATAAGCTCTAGTCTTTCATGGGTTTTATTGATATCATCAAATCTACCACACCAGGCCGCAACTATTTTATCTTGTTCAGTATAGTTAGTAGTTTCTCCTTTATCTATACGAGTTACCTCAACCGGATTTTTGTATACATATATGGAACACAGTGATTCTGAGGTAGTTGTCTTTCCTTCACCAACCGGGTCAATAGATGCATAATAGGTACCCCATTCTGAATTAGGCTGAGGTCTTTCCCAAACTACTAGAACTCCTGTTTTATCCTCAGTATTCTTAGTAATAGGAAACTCACTAATAGGTAGCTTGTTTGTAAGTTTAGGTTCTATCTTACCGGTAACATCTCTTTCAAGATTTATGAATTCATAAGGATATTCTTTTTCCTCAATCCTTCTTTTTTGAGCAGATACTAAACTTAATGGGAATTTAGATACTTTTCTAAAGGCAAATGCTTCAGCTATATTCTTTGGATGCTGAGATATACGCAACTGATATTGCTCAGGTGTAAGATCCTTTTTCCACTTAATTCTTTGATTATCAATAGCTTCATTAGATTCTTTTACTAATGAATTACCATACTGATCAATAAATGGAGGCATGGACCACTGCTCTGGAATAAAGAGTCCTGTTTTACCTATTGTACCTTTATCATCTAGAAGATCAGATTCAACTGAATAAATACTATTAGCATCTGGATAAAGGATCATTTGCTTAAGAGGCTGACATTGATCCAAGTCACCCACAGATCCCGCAGCAACAAATAATCCAGTGGTAAGCATACCTGATGACATAGCTGGAAATAAGAATTCCACAGTAACATCCATCTTTGGTGCAATACCTGCCTCTTCATGAAAGAAGAAAGTACATGGTCCCCCTACTCCGGAAGTAGGATCTTTTTCAAAAGTAACTCCTTGAAGTACACCTTTGAGACCTCGCATGCTTTTTCTACCACCTATTACTTGTTCAATTTGCTGTTGCCACAAAAGAACTTTACCCGGATTCATTGGTCTATACCAAGCAGTATGTAAATCTAGGAATGACTTATACTCATTAAGAAATTTCCAGGATCCTTTTTCATTGATATAATCTTTAAGGCTGGCACCCATCTTTACAATAGGTGTCTCTTCAAACCATATAAGATTAATCATCTTAGCACAGTGAAAATAAGATGATGCTATTTGTCGCTTTTTGAGGATAGCTGCATGTTGATAGTTGAGTTCTGCCAAGAGCTCATACAATGCCATGTGATACTGGGCATCTCTGACAGTTGGAAAGTCAAACTTTCTTTTTTCTTTGTCGTTAATTGGTAAGAAATTGAGCCACATATAGTATTCTCGTGGAAGGTACCATGTGTGTTTACCATCTTTAAAGATTGCTCCATATCTACATTTTTCTTTTTCTTCATCCCAATATTTTCTATAGTCTTTACTACCCATTGGAGAAGCGCAGTAATAATTCTGTTCTCTGAATTTCTGAGCTTCTGTATTAAAGAATAAAGAAGTTTCATTAAACTCGTATTTACCGGGTTCTTTGAATAGAGATAATACAAAAGCTTTGTACTCATCTCGAGTATCAAATTCAGTGTATTCCCAAACTCCTTTATTCCAAGTAGGTATTTTAATATAACTAGCCATTAATCAGTTTCTTGATTTTCTTTGGATCACCTTCACCTTTACTAATTAACTCTAATAGAGTAGCATGTTTATTTGACTGCAGTAAAGATTGGGGCTTTTCTCCATTAAAATAAGACACCATATCTTGTCTATAGAAAGCAGACCAAACTTCTGTATAAGGGTTGTAATGAAACAACCAATCATTCATGAATTCTTTTTTCATTGGTTTTACATTTGATCATAAGCAAGACCTGCACCGCCTCGCACATGAGATTGTTGTTCTTCTTTTAAATCTTTATAAGCACCTTTGAATGAAGCTCTAATGCCATCAAAGTTTTTAGCTGCAGCAACAAGTGAGTTGATGTTACCATCTCTACCATGTGTAATAGGAGTGTTTTCCATGTAAACAGCTAATCTATCTAGCATAGACTTTAAACCTTTGTAAGCTCTAGATGTAGGTGTTTCATACATCTTATCACACTTATTTAGCGCTACTACAATTAAGTCATCATCGGTGGAGAAATCTGCTTCAATATCTTCTAGGATAATTTCCTCCTTTTCTACCTCACTCATATGAAAGTAAGGATTAAAATCTGGATTAGGACAAGTCATATAAAAAAGATACTTATAGATCTTTACATAGTTGTCTGGATACTTATCCATAATATCTTTTAAAAACTTCAAAGCATAACAGTGCTCTGTAGCTTTAATCTCTCCATTCTCTATATCAAATAGTCTTGTCGTCATTTTTCTTTTTTATAAGGTCACTTAATATTTTTGCTGTACTGCATTTATCTTCTTTAGGATACATAGATTTTTCAGCATCTTTCTGTACTTGTTCCAATACTTTTTTTTCTTGGCTACTTACCCATGTATTCCTATGTTGGTATTCATCATTACTCATTTCTTATTTTCTTTTAACCAGTTAATCATTGCAATTACTTCAGTCTTTAAATAAGGTACTTCATAGGGTATAACATCCTTTACTATTGGATTACCATCTTGATCTTTTTTAGCAATGGGATTACCATATTTATCTTTAGACTCTTCTTCAAATGTAATATGATGAAGAGTAAGTTTACCTGGTTTATACTGAGGATTATGCTTTAGTATAATATACAGATAAGTACTTAATTGTAGAGCATAATGATTGAGATTGCAATCATCCATATGTGAACAAGGGCCACTCATTTTTTGAGATAGCCCTTCCCAGTTCTTGTATGACTCTGTCTTGATTTCCTTGTTGGTTTTGTAATCAATAATATTGACAGTGTTTTTGATAACTTCTACAAGATCTGATTGTCCACATAGGCCGGCTGATTTAAGATATACTAAATGTTCAGGATAAATTCCTTCAGTAAGCTTTTGCTCAGGTGCAAACTTTACACCATCTTGAATAATAGGTTTTATAACAGGTATTGCAATACCTTGTCTTTCTATAGTATCTATACCTGTAATATCAGCTTCTCTTTGGTTATGATACCAAGTACCCAAATCAGTTGCTCTCTTAGCCTCAGCATTCCATATTTCCTGAATTTCTTCTGGAGGAATACCAAACCATTTTGATTTTTTATTCTTAGATACTTTGGCTGCTACTTTAGCAGCATCAAACTTATCTTTAAATAAACTAACAAACGTAGTTACACCAGTCCATTCTATTTGTTCATTTGGATCAAGACTTGTGTAGGAGTGAGTTTCTGATTTGAATATGAGTGTCATTTGATTTGGTATTAGATTCCTAATTTAGCATTGAGTTTATCTTCTTCATCTTCAGTAAGGTAAGCATCCCATTTAGGTCCTTTAGGATGAGGACACTCTGATGAAAGAGATCTGGTTTTAAATTCTAAGCTACATCCACATTCTCCACAACAAGGCTTAGTTCCAGGTACTAAACATTTATCACCTTTAAGATCAATCAATTCACATTTATCACAGATTGATTGTCTTCCTGCAGCAATAACTTCTACATGTTCTTTTTTAAAGAGACTGTTCTGAATCCCCTCCAGAATTAGGGCTTTGTCCTTCCAAATTTTTTTGATATTCATTTTTCTTGGTTTTTGATTGTTCTCTTTTCATCTCTTGTATATCCAACATAAGTTGCATATTAACAAGTCTATCAAGTCTATTTTCAATACTCTTGAGTCTTGCAAACCCACCAAATTTTTTAGGATTTACATATTTCTGAAGACTGACATGTTCTTCTGTAAATTCTTTTAATTTGATAGGTCTTATACTCATTTCTCCCAACCCTTCAAGAACTATTGTTGGAAATTCTAGTTTTGTTAAAGATTTCCTTATTCTACTCCAGTAGAAAGAGGTTATATCATTAACAAGATCAGAATTAACATTCAGCTCTTTAGCTGTTGTTTCTACTATTGTTTTAGACTTTTTCGGGTTCAAGATGCACTATTTTATAATCAAGAACTATGTTACCTTTAGTCTGAATCTTTAAAGAATCTGCTAAATAGATTTTTTTTCTATTCTTTCCCTCTTTAGTAATAAGCCCCATTTTTTCAAGTTTAGTCAAACAGTTTCTCACTGTCTGAGGATTCTTGAATATATGGGACTTATGTTCTAAAGATGGTTCTTTATCTCTCTGATCATCAGCACAAGAAGCATTGCAAAAATCTGCAAGTTCAGCTTCTTGGTTAATGCCCAGTAGAGTCAAGCAATTAAGCTCAGATTCTGATAAAGATAAACCTTGAATATAGCAATGAGTAACAAGCTGGAATTTAAGTACATTCCATTTGTCCATTTGAACACGCTTTGATACAAGATTTACCTTGGCCATAATTACTCTTGAGTTTTAAGTTTTCTTTCTTTCTTAAATTGAGCCATTTCTTGCTGAGCTTGTGTAGCTTCTGGATCTTCTTTAGGTCCGGCCATAACTTGTGCAATTCTCATAGAAGCTACAAGTCTTTTAAGTCTAGCTTCTTCTAAATCTGCAGCTAAGCTTTCTGCTTTAAGCTGCAGTTCAAGCATAGGAATCTGGTCATTGTAGTAAGCAGTCATGTTTTCTCTAAGAGCTTTAATTTGCTCTGGAGAAAGTTCTTCTTCTTGATTGTTAATGTTGTCTTGTGACATATTTATTTGGTTTTAAGTTAAACATTTAACAAATGTAATATAAAATGTTTAAATATCAAATAGTTATAAACTAAGAAACCTAGCCTTACGGGGCTAGGTTCCGGGGAAAGGAGTAACCGTAGAGGGAGGCAGGTTACTCAGAATTATTAATACTATCCATTATGATGTTATATCTTTCATAAGGAGGCTCCAGATAAATACATTCTGAATCCACCATAATCACTATATAAGTTCCATCTATGTAAACCTCTGGTTCATAGTAAGTTATATAAGACTTACAACTTGTTAAACAGAGCACTAATATACTACAAATGAGCTTCATTACTCTTAAAAATATTAAAAGATCGTGAAGATGTAATATCAGTGAGTCTTACATATTTTATGTGCACACCCCATTCTTTACACTCTCTTCTTACAGAGATACTTATCTTATTATTTAGTTTCTCTAAACTTTCTACTAGCTCTTCCCAGGTATGAGTAAGTACTATATCAGAGATAACGCCGGTTGCTATATCAGATACTGTTTGAATAGGTACACTAGCATTAAGAAGAAAAGGTTTGATGTCTGATACAGTGTATAAGATCATCCCACTTATAGTAATGGTTTTATTGTCTTTTGTAATAAGCTTTTGAGATGGCATTTGAATAGTGTCATCTCCAATATAATGCTGAAGGATGTTGTCAATGAATGGAGCCTTAAATACTATGCCTGGTTCTAGTTCTTTATGGAACTTTCCCATTCTTAATCTTACTCCTTTTTCATTCTGATTGATAATCTTGAGAAACCATACATCAGACCAAATCTCAGCCAATAACTCATACAGCTTATCAAACATGACTCTAAGTTTAGATTATTACACCATTGTGAATTTCTTTGTTTTGTACACTTATATTACCTTGAGAATTCACATATGCTATTGCAAAACCATGCATCCAATCATTGTTTGGAAGATAGTCTGCTCTTAATCCACATAAACAACCTACTGTATAATAGGTAGTGATGCTACCGGATAATTGATGCTTTACATGCTTCTTATCTGGCCTATGCTTATCTCCTGTCAAAGTACTTTCGTGTGCCTTTAAAGATACAGCATGTGCAGGAGAAACCCTACTATTTCCTGAGATTTCATTACCATGGATAATCCAGAGACTACCATACTTAATAGGCTGATTATTAGGTATCCACGTAATTTGTTTCTCACCTAGTCTCAATTTAGATGGAATTGTGTATTCCTCATCATCCCATATTTCAATAGCTCTAGCTCTTAACCAAACTGGCCAGCGCTTTTCATGATTACCCTCTTTAAAATAGATAGGTATATTTGGAAAAGCTTTTCTTACAGCTTCTAGAAACTGAGAACCCAGTTCAAACTCTTTCTTAATACGAGCTTTCCCTGGGTCTTTAAAGTGTCTTGATACTTGGTGCATATCTAGAATATCTCCATTAAGAAGCAATCCATCTATGTTTTCATTTTGTAGATCTCTAATTGCTACTGTAAGTGCTGTGATATCATGCTCTGGAATGTGCACATCAGAAATAATACCTAGTTTACTGATAGATGTAGGTATGACAAAATGCTCTGTTGGTGCATAATCTGACTCTGGTAAATCAAAAGGATTTATTGGTTTGGCATCAGAACCATAAGCTAGTGTATCTAGCTTTTTATCTTTTGCAAGTTGCTTTCTTTTTGTTATACCACTAGCACCTGTATAATAACGCAGAGAAGTATATGCACTTTCAACATTTCCAAAAACTAATTTATTTTCCGCATAGATTTTCCTAGCTAAAGTTTTCTTAGGAGACTTGGGAAATTTCTTGACATACTTTGAAATGATTTCAAAGTACTTTTTGTTATTTGCTCCCATGATTAAAACTCTTTAAGTAAAGTGTATGTGAAAGCTTTTTTATTGCTTGCTTTAGCTTCATCAAGAAGAGTTTTAAAATCTGCAGGGTTATTTAGAACTTGACAACCAGCTGACCACTTATCAATGATCTTAGAAATAGCTGTAGGATTTGCTCTGTGAATATTGATTCCAAATAGGCCAGTATCTGTAGTAGAAGTTTCTTCGGATTTATCATTAAGATTTTTATCTCTGAAAACTGTTACTGGTTTTACTTGTTTGAAAGCTTCATACTTTCCTTGGTGTAGACCAATGGCCCAAGTATCAATATACTGGCCAGGTTTAAGTACAGCTGTACCTTTAGGATTCATAATAGTTTTAAGCCAATGAGTTCCTGGATTTGTAGTACCTGTAAACCAAGTAATTTTACCATTGTTTATCAGAGCTATCATATCGTCAAACTCATTAGGTTTGTCCAATGTAGATCTCACACCTACAATCATAAACTCAAACCACTCATATCCAAGTCTTTTAAACTCAAATTGTAGTTCTCCAATAGTGTACTTTTTCATGTTAGTTTTGTTTTTTATTGTTAGCATTAAACTGATAGCCAAAGACTATTAAGACTACATTTTTAATTAACTCAAAAAGACTGTTTCTCATAGAGTCATTGAGCAATTGTATCTTCCAAGATACTAGAACATCAACTATAAATAATCCTAAGAACGCTGCTAAGAGAAGAGATATGAATCTGGTAAGCCACTGCTTTTCTTCAAGCTGCTGGTCAATCATTTTATTGACATACCACACAGATAAGGCTACAAACCCTAAAGAAAGTAGCACTCCAAAAATCATCATCCATCCGCCTGCAGAATACATTATTCTTCGGTTTTATTAGCTCCTTTAAAGCTAAATTTATCTAAAGTTGTTCCTGCTATACAAGCAATTGCTATACTTTCTACAGCATGTACAAGTGTATCAGAAGGCTTAATAGTTTCATGAGAAAAACTATTTAGAGTCATTGTTCCACATAGGAATAGTGCACAGATTGCACCAATCATTCTCTTATGTGATATTGTTCCTCTTTCATCCTGGAACATTGATTTGAAAAATGTTTTCATAATTAAATATGATTAGAGAACCAATCCCACATAGATTTTAAGCCACCACCAATTGCAATAGCAAAACCTCCACCAACCCACTTTACTTTTTTATCAACCTCAACATATCTTTCCACTTTCTTAAGGCGTGGAACTAAGCCTTTTTCTTTATCATAATCATCACCCACAAGTGCTTTATGGATATCATCCATTTTATCTTTTAAGCAGCCAAGTTCTTTTTTGATTACAGTGATGTCTTCCTGGGTTCCCATATACAAACAAACATTAATTTTAAATAGGTATTATTATTGGATCATAATCTATCAGAGGAAGGTTTTTTACCCATAGATAGTCAGGATTTATACAATGATCAATCTCTTCCGTAGAGATAACCCAGTTATCATTAGCATCTTGGATTGGATAGAAATAACTATCAGGAGCATATAATTGCCCCACTAAATCATCCTTTTGCTGTATTGTAAGTAATCCTACCTTTTTCATTATATCTGTCTACCTAGAGTTGTTTGAAAAGTCTGAACAGCTGTGTAATAACTTGATACTTGTGTGCCAGTTAATCCTGTACCCATTGATGCAAAAGCTAATTGGTGTCCAGATGGTTGACCAAGACTACCATTAGCATTTAATCCTCCAATCCAGGTACCTACATTTGGTTGACTACCTACGTTAGCATTGGTAGTAGTATTAATAGATACACCATTTTTATATACTTTAAAGCCTCCTGCTGCTAAACTAGTTCTTGAGTTTAACCAAAAAGCTCTAGAATCTGGAGATGCCGCAGTCAATCTTCCATAGAAATCCTGAACATCATAGACATCCATGTAGTAATTATTATTGTATTTAGTTGCCATGTAGTTTCTTTGATAACCACCGCCTGCTCCTAGTACACCTATTTGACAACCAAAATCATTTATATTACTTCTGTCATAAACAGCTCTATGAGTACTACCAAATGTTTCTATGGTGCTTTCAACATAACCAGGATCTCCATAAGAGTTGATGTTGTTAAACTGTACACCATTTGCACTATGTGTAACACCACCAAACCATGTTATCTGATAAGTAGATGGGTTCTTAAGATTGTATCTATGTGTAGTAGCACTGCCACCTACAAAAGGATAAATAGCATTTAACAAAGACCATACTCCAGTAGATTTAAGATCAGCAACTAATTGACAAATTGCTGCTATTTGAGTAGCATCAGTGATACCTGCTGCAGTAATAAAAGTTTGTGCATCAGCATCACAAGTGTCAGTAGGAAGCACAATATACCTCTTACCAACACCAATATACTTGTCAGTATTTATAGTTGTACTCATTAATCTGCAGTATAAGCTACAATTAAAGTGCTACCTGTTGCAACCCAAGAAAATAAATTTCCGGAATAATAGCTATTTGCTCCAGGATCATAGTTTACAGTTACACCTGCAGGAATACTAATTGGTCCACTACCACCAACTGTAAGTGTAATAGCTGCAGATCCTACATTAGAAAATGATGCATTATATACAACTGTAGATCCAGATAAATCACCGGTGCCTGTAGATGATATAAGATAAGGGAATTTCTCTACGCTAGTTACTGGTGTACCAAGAGCTGTTAAGATATCTCCTAATAGTTGAAGATTTCTTAATTGGTATGGGAGATTATTCCCTTTATTACCATAGTCTTTTAAATTTCCTATTGACATGTTATTGATTTTTTATTTTATCTACTTACTTCTTCCCAATCCATGGAAGCGTATATGAGTTCTGTATTTGTACTAGCACTTACTACTAAGGTCAGCTCGTAAGGTGTATTTGTGAAGCTGTCTCTTTCTAACTGAAACTTAAACAATGCTTCTTTCAAGATATCTAAGCTAACAGATGCTTGAGTACTTGAGGTAAGGAATCCTGATGCTAGTGTTCTTCCTCCAGCAAAACTTACACCTGTTATGTTATAGTTGACAGATGAGTCAGTACCCGCTGATACCCAACTTCCTCCGGTTGTTGTCCCACTAGCTATTACTTTCCAACTATAAATACCTGTTCCTACACCCATTATAGATAAAGCTGTAAGTATTACTATAGCATCTAAACTTGAAGTTTTTAACTGCAGACTAATAATAGGATAATAAGTACCAGCAACTGCTAAACTTCTAGGAGCAGTAATAGGTATACCTATAGCTTGCTGTAAACCTCTTAGCTCATAACCACCTTCAGAAATAACTGTAGAACAGATTTGTTTTAGAGTTCCTGATGTAGTTGTTACTCCGGTATTGGTAATCTCTATTCTTAGAGGTAGAGATGCTGTGGTAATATAAGTTGATAGAATAAGATTGGCATGATGAAAAGCATGGCACACAATAAAGGCGCCATCAATTATAAAACCTGTTCTTACAGTTCCTACACCTAGCCACTCAATATCCATGAACATGATCTGTGACTTAGATATATCTAGTGTAAGTCCTGAAGGACCACTACCATTTAGTGGATCTACATTCCATGAAGCTTGATTTACTACAGTTTCAGTAACAGCTCCTGTAACTAGACTTCTTTCTACAAAGCTTAATGTGCTATCATTTAGTTGCAAGTAGATACCATTGTCTGTACCAAAGTAACCAGCTCTTTGTCTGCGATTATTTTCAGCAGGTGAAAACACAAAAGTATTTAGTACTAGTAGTGATTTACCTGGTTGATATGAGAATACTTTAGTTGTTTCACGAAGAACTTGTGATCCACTAGTAGTGTTTACATTTAGATTTACTAGTCCTTCATTAGCACTAAATACTGCTGAACCACCACTAGCTGTAGAGGTATTCCATAGACCATTATCATGATATCTATTAGAAGAATCAAATAAAGTCAAAGGATTAGATACACGAAGTCTACCAAAAGCATCATTAGCCATAGGCCCTACAGAAGAGGGAACTATAGCATTGGTAAGATCTATAATACCTGTATTAATATCTCCCAGAAGCTGTAGATTTCTAAGCTGGTAAGGTAAATTATTACCCTTATTGCCATAATCTTTTAGGTTACCTATACTCATACTAAGTCTTTATGTATAATATAACAAATTTAATCTAAAATATGAAATATCAAATTAAAAGGATTATACTAGGTTTTCAATTTTAACATTGACCTGGTTTACAGTCCAAGCAGAGGAAGCTCCAGTATTGAGAACTAATCCAAGAAAAGCACCAGCAGTTGTAGAGTTAAATCCTGCTGATGTAGTAAACACACCTCCTTGACCAGTAGATAAACCAGTAGTAGGTAACAGATGGACTAGCATATAATGACCTACTAATACAGCACTTGCACCAACAGTTCTGAACACACATTCAATAGTTATTTTACCAGTATCAGCAATAGCAGTTTGAGCATTACCTGTAAAGTTAAGAATAGCAGTATCAGCAGTAGTAGAAGTAGTACCAAACCTAACAGACCACAATGGAGCAGCAGTACCCGCAGCAGTTTTAGTAACAGATACAGTCCAAGTAACTACTGTACCAGCTTTTATATTAGCATTTGTTATTGCTGATCCAGTAAGATAAGTTGCAGTATTAGCAGTGATTGCTTGAGTACCAGTGCTATTGTTATACTGTAATCGAGACTTGTTATTCCAAGTAGTAGCACTAGTTATTCTTGAATCAGCAAGTGTACCTGTCCAACCAGCTGTAATAGTTACTGGTTGTAGCAAAGCTGTAGAAGGAGTACCAGATAAAGTAAGAGTAACATTGGTATCATCTACTTCAGTAAGATCTGATGGAGTAACAGTAGGAATAGTAGGGAATGTAGCTAATGATCCATCGCCTCTTAAATACTGAGCTGTAGTACCCGTAGGTATTGGGAAATAGGTTGATGCAGCAGAAGCAGTAGTAAGATAACCTGTTAATGCAGATGAGGTTATATATCCAGAATCATTTGTTAAAAGACTGATATTCAACCCACTAATTGTAGTAAGGTAAGATCCTATTGGCTGATAGGTAGCAGCTGCTGAGGCAGTAGTAAGATAAGAACTCAAACTAGCTACAGTAGCAATCACTGAAGAGTCTACTGATAATACGTTAGGAGTAAGCTCTTGTAATCCATAGCCAGCGCTAACTGCTTGAGCTGTGTTAAACTGAACATAGGATATACTTGTAACACCTATTGTTACAGTTCCACTAGTGTTCATTATAAATCCATAACCACCATATAGAGTACCTTGAATAACAAAAGTAAAATCTCCATAAGCTACTTCACCGGCTGGACTATTATCTGCATCACTAGATCTAGTTAGAATAAAAGGAGTTGTTGGACTACCTGCATCTGTTACATCATAGATACCATTTTGTAATCCTGCACTTTGTTGCCAAACAAGAACCCTATCCCCAACTAACATTGAATAACTATCTACTACTAAAGCACCATTAGATGTAGCAGTTAAAGTAGCTCCAACACCACCTACACCATTAATATAAGTAGCTGATAAGTTACCTGTAGTAGCAGCATGTACTGGTGAGTGGAAGTTAATCCCTGCTGCAATATTATCTACATATTGCTTAGTTGCTGCACCTAGTGCTATAGTGGGATCAGCATTAAGAATTAGGGCCCCGGTCATAGTATCTCCACCCTTATTTACTGGAGTATAACCTAAAGCTGTAGTAACATCTCCTGAAGTTATACCCGAGATATATCCACTAGGATTTGTAAGTGGATAATAAGTAGAAGCTGCTGTGGCCGAAGTTAAATACCCAGTTAATGCTGAAGAAGTAATGTACCCGGAGTCATTAGTAAGTGAGCTAATATTCAACCCAGTTATACTACTTAGATAACCACTTGGGTTAGCTGCACTATAAGGAGTGAATCCAAGTGCACTAGTTACTTGTAATGAAGTAAGAGTAAGTGCACCACCTAGGGTAAGACTACCTGATGATGATACTGATCCTGAGAGAGTTAATCCTGACACAGTACCAGTACCAGAAACTGAAGTAACAGTTCCTACAGACCAAGTTCTATTAGCACTTAAATCATAACTTGTACCATTAATAGTAAGAGTTCTAGTAGTAGGTACAAAAGATCCTGCACTAGGACCAATCTCAGTACCACCCAAAGTGACACCATCACCTACATAAAATTTCTTAGTATCAGTTGTGTAGGCTATTTCACCTTCTTCCAAAACAACTGCAAGTCTCTGGGAATCAGTACCCCTTCTTACTCTTATTGCCATAATATAAAGTATTAAAAAATTCCTGCGTCTATAAGTGTATTATCTGAGGGAGCTACAAAAGTACCCCCATCTATAAGCACATTAGAATTGGTCCCCCCACCACCTCCTCCACCAGTACCATCAATCAAGAAACTATACTGAGTATCTAATTCTGTAGAACTCAGAGCAATTCCTAATTGCTGTACAACTTCAGTACTTGTAGGTAAAACATTAGTTACTCCTCCTGCAACACTAGGATCTGAATAATAAGTATCCCCGGGGGTTAATCCTGACAAAGCATTATTAACAGTATTAAGAGGATAGACCTGGGCAAGGTCACCTATACTATAATTAGAAAGTACAAACCCAAATATAACACTATAAGGATTTATAATAGCTTTCTTAATCTTAGAAGTTGTGGCATCTACTTTATATAAAATAACAAAATCCCCAGCATTAAGATTGCTAGTAGTATAGTACCCAAGATAACGTGTAGGAAGATAGCTGCTCATACCTATATAATATACACAAATATAACCATATAAGCATATAGTCTTAGGCCATAAGGGGGATTAAAGTCTTAAGGAGGGTATAGATATAATCTGTGTATGGGAATGTGTGGGGTATAGGGATAGGAAAATTATACAAGTGATAGAGTTTAAGGGGTACAATAAGCTAATCCCCCGGGCATCAATAGAATCTGGTGGTACCCCCTATGTTACCAGGGTGCACTGTGTATTTCTGGTAAAAATCAAAAGCATTCTTTTTGTCAGGGGAAAATGTTTAGGCTTGTGTGTGATGTGCTTTGTGAGATTGGTGGCTAAGCTTGGTGGTTGTTGTTGTTCTTGTCAAGCGAGGGGGGGAGGGTGTGTTGTTTATATTAACTAAAAAAAGCTTTTCTCTTTACTATATATGGGGGTTTGTTGATAATAAAAGCATGAGGCTTTTGTGCAAACCTTCACAAATTAAATACTTAACCGCTATGAAAATAGAAATCTTTGAAGTTGATTACTCTAACTTAGGATTAAGCAACAATTGTGTAACCTTTAACTCTACAAGAGAAACACAAAAAATCTTAGCAACTCATTCCTATAGTATCTCAGGTATTTGTATACTTACTTTAAATAGTGGTGCTGCTAATACTTACAAGTTTAGTTTCTCTTGTATAGGAGATGATGGAACTATTGATACTGTATCTAAACAATTTGTCTTAGATAAAGAAGTTGTTAAGAGTTGTATTGTTAATTATGCTGTTGAGCTAATAAAAAATAAGGGGATTTAGTTCCCCCTTTTCTTGCAAAAGTTTTTCTCTTTATTAAGTATGTGTAATAGTACACGACCCAAGCAGGTGGGATTACCTGCACTAAAACTAAATCGCTATGTTACAGTTTATTGACAAAGAATCTGAGGATGCATTATGTGTTATCCTCAATCAAGAACAGGAAGCTTTTGAAGATTTCCTGTTACAGGAAGAGATAGAAGCATATCTCAGCGATCTAATAGATCTTGAAGAATTGTATGTTGAGTATTGATTATGCCTCATACAAGAGTCAGACTCACCCCAAGAAATATGGGGTGGGTCATGACTACATCAAGCTTAGATTATCTGTAGAGCAAGCAGAGAAGTTTGATGCTGTTATCAAGGACATGAGCATCATCAAGTCCAGGGTAACCTATAAGGGCAAAGCTTATGTGCACTATTATTATAGGGGCACATCAGCTAATGCTACTTACATGAATATTGTTAAACTATTAAAAACCAAAGCTTTATGAATAAGAAAGTATTCTTAATATGTGTCATCATACTGGTGGTGGCAGTATCAGTAGTAGCAACAATGTTTCCAGCCTCTAGCTTTCTAGTGGCTTTAAGCTTGTTGCCTATAACATTTGTTTGGTGTGTAGCAACTACACCTAAAAAGGGGGATGAATAATCTCCCTAAAAAGTTTTTCTCTTTACTAATCTTGAGTAGCAATGTAGCTATTCACTAAAACCTTGTGGTGTACAGGCAACCGCACAACCGCTATGAAAACTAATAGCAAACAACTTCCAGTAATTCTTGCAGGTTACACAAGCAAGAATGTACCTTATTACTTTATCAAGGCTCAAGACAATAACCCTCTATTGCAGCAATATGTTGCAATGCAAGAGGAGTTTCTTGGTAGAAGTCTTGAAAAGAATTCAGTGTCTGGGATGTATCCTTACTTCAGCAACAAGCAAGGATTCTTTGGTAATCAGGGTGTTATTGAATTGGTAACATTACCTGA
>Ga0181344_1000176_pt1 | contig 26851 bp, 33 predicted proteins | sample Su13VDMLBDD_FD_130098 | JGI IMG/M metagenome (GOLD analysis project Ga0181344, IMG submission 130098) | Freshwater viral communities from Lake Michigan, USA - Su13.VD.MLB.D.D | ecosystem: Environmental > Aquatic > Freshwater > Lake | place: USA: Michigan | collected 2013-07-15
TGAAATTGTAAATTCTATTCTGGCGCGATTACGTGAGCCGACGGTATCAACTGTCGGCCTTGATGCGTATTCGACCCTTATCGGCAAGTTCGTTAATGACGCCAAGCGCCAAGTCGAGGATGCCTACGATTGGAATGTTCTCGGCCAAGAAAAAACCGTTACTACCACATCCGGCACGTATGTCTATTCGTTGACCGGCGCAGGTCAAAAATTCCGTGTATCAAGCGATCCGCTAAATACGACTAGCAATGTCGTCATGAAAAATATCAGCGTGGCCGATATGCGTCAAAAGCAAAATTTCACGCCGATTGTTACTAACATCCCATCGCAGTATTGTTTTGAAGGGGTTGACGGCAACGGCGACGCACAAGTTCAGCTATATGGCCGTCCTAATGGCGTCTATATCATTAAGTTTTTCTTGACTATCCCACAAGCAACGCTGGCATCAGACAACACATCGGTGTTGGTTCCTGATGTAGTGGTTGAGCAAAATGCTTACGCTAGAGCGTTAGTTGAGCGTGGCGAAGATGGTGGGTTGAGTTCGTCAGAGGCTTACAACTTATATCGCTCTATGCTTGCTGATTACATTTCATTAGAGGCCACTCGCTTTCCTGAAACGCAGGAGTTTGTTCCAGTATGAGTCAAGCACTTGAACGATTTAGCGTTAATGCACCAGGCTTCTATGGCCTGAATACGCAAGACTCGCCATTGGATTTGGCGGCTGGATTTGCATTGACTGCGATTAACTGCATTCTGGACAAGTACGGTCGGATGGGCGCACGTAAGGGATGGACGAAAGTTAATACCAGTTCGGGCAATTTGGGCGCTAACGATATTGGCGTCATCCACGAATTGGTGCTTACTGGTGGATCGGTAACGACTCTATTTGCTGGAAACAATAAGATATTCAAATTAAGCGGCACAACAGTTACTGAGTTGACCTATGGCGGTGGTGGTACAGCACCAACCATTAGCGCCAATAACTGGCAGTGCGCATCGTTAAATGGAGTAACGTATTTCTTTCAGTCCGGTCATGACCCAATAATTTATGACCCAGCGGTTAGTTCTACAACGTACCGCCGAGTAAGTGAAAAGTCTGGCTATGCCGGTACGGTGCCACTAGGGAATATTTGCATCTCTGCGTATGGTCGTTTGTGGATCGCTAACAGTACGTCAGATAAAACAACGCTAACCTTTTCTGATTTGATTGCTGGACATATTTATACCGGCGGCACATCAGGCACATTGAACGTCAATAACGTATGGGCTAACGGTGCTGATGAAATAACTGGCCTAGCAGCGCACAACGGCTTTTTGTTTATCTTTGGCAAGCGCCAGATTTTGGTTTACCAAGGTGCGACAACACCTAGCACAATGTCGTTGTACGACACCGTGGTAGGTATCGGTTGCCAATACCGTGATTCAATTCAAAGCACGAACACCGATGTCGTATTTTTGTCCAACAGCGGTGTGCGCTCAGTTCTTAGAACCATTCAGGAAAAGTCTGCGCCATTTCGTGACTTGAGTAAGAATGTTCGTAATGATTTGATGCAGTTGGTAGCAGGTGAAACACCGGCAAATATTAAAGGCGTTTATTCAGAAATAGACGCATTCTACTTATTGACGTTTCCAACGGCGGGTCAAGTGTATGTGTTTGACACGCGAAATGTTATGCAGGATGGATCAGCGCGGGTAACTACGTGGAACGACATTAAACCAACGGCAATGTATGCGTTACGCAATGGCGACCTATTGATTGGTAAGAATGGTTACGTTGGTAAATACGGCGGGTATCTTGATGACACTAGCACGTATCGAATGCAGTATTACACCAATCATGCCGACTTAGGTGATGTTGCTGTTACGTCGATTGTTAAGCGCATATCCATTGTCGCTATTGGTGGATCAGATCAGGTCGTTACTATTAAATGGGGCTACGATTTCTCTGAGAACTATTTATCTCAAAACGTATCTGTTCCAACCCAAGGCATTTCTGAATATGGCGTTGCTGAGTATGGCGCTAACGGCGTACCTGTTGCGCAGTATGCCGGTGGCATTGTGATTCAAAATTTGTTTTCTCAGGCTACTGGCTCTGGCAAAGTTTTTCAAACAGGCTATGAAGCCGAGGTGAATGGCTTTGAATTATCGATTCAAAAGATTGAGATTTTGGCCAAGCATGGCCGCATAAATTAAGGGGTAGGTAATGTCTGACTATACCAAATCGACCGACTTTGCATCTAAAGACGCGCTGCCATCGGGCAATGCGGCCAAGATTGTTAAGGGTACTGAGATTGACACAGAATTTAATAACATCGCGGTTGCTGTAGCTACTAAAGCTGACTTAGCCTCACCAGGCTTTTCTGGCAGCCCAACAGCACCAACGCAATCAAGTGGTGACAATACGTCTAAGTTGGCTACAACAGGATTTGTGCAAGCTGCATTAAGCGCTTTGTACCCTGTTGGCTCAATCTATACCAATGCGGCTGTTAGCACCAACCCTGCGACGTTGCTAGGGTTTGGTACATGGTCAGCGTTTGGCGCTGGTCGTGTCATGGTTGGTCTTGATGCAGGAAATGCAGCGTTTGATACAGCGCAAGAAACTGGTGGTTCGGCTGACGCTATTGTCGTTAGCCATAGCCACACGGCAACATCAAGCGTTACCGACCCTGGCCACAACCACACAATAGGATTTCAAAATCACACAATCGATCAAAATGCTGGATCATCAGCTCTTGTCAAACAAGGCACATCAAACACAAGCACCGCAAGCACAGGCATTAGTGTTAGCACCAGTATTAGCACCGAAGGCTCAAGCGGAACAAACGCTAACCTACAGCCGTACATCGTTGTTTATATGTGGCGCAGAACGGCATGAGTGCAGTATTGGAAAATGTTGGCGGTGAGATTACTCACCACTTTTCGGATGGCTTGTATGCCAAGGAAGCGTTTGTCCCTGCTGGCACGGCCATATTGAAGCATACGCATGACTTTAGCCATCTATCTATTTTGGCTAAAGGCAAAGTAGCAGTAATGAAGGGCGACGTCATTGAAATAATTGACGCGCCAGCGTGTATAAATATTGAAGCAAACGTAGTTCATGGCATTAAGGCCATGAGCGATTGTGTCTGGTTTTGTATCCATGCGACGGATGAGAAAGACTCAGCCAAAGTGGATGACGTTTTAATTAGAGGGGAATAGTATGCCAATGGCCTTTGTTGCTGCCGGAGCAAATTTGCTCGGTGGATATTTGCAGGGCGAGGCGGCAAAAGATGCCGCATCTACGTCTGCTAGAGCGCAATTAGAAGCGGCGCGACTTGCTGCTGAAGAATCACGTTTTAGACCAGTTGGCGTTACGACGCGATTTGGCACTAGCCAATTTGGTACAGATGCTAGTGGCCGAGTAAGTAGCGCTGGGTATACGCTATCGCCAGAACTAAAAGCCTATCAAGATCGTTTGATGGCGTTAAGCGGTCAAGGATTGACGCAAGCCGAAGCAGCGCAAGGGATGTATCAGCCGCTAACTGGTGCGGCTACTGGCCTGTTTAATTTAGGTGGTCAATACCTAGCGCAGTCTCCTGAAGCAGTTGCGGCTCAGTATATGCAAAGCCAACAAGACTTATTGGCACCAAGTCGTGAGCGCCAATATGCGGAATTACAAAATCGATTGTTTAATACTGGTCGCGGCGGTTTGTCAGTTGGCGCAACAGGGATTCGTCCAGGCGGCGGTGCAGGTCTTAGCGCAAGCAATCCTGAACTAGAAGCGTACTACAACGCATTGGCTCAACAAGACGCCGCATTAGCTGGCCAAGCACAACAAGCAGGTCAGCAACAAGTAGCCTTTGGTTCTGGTTTGTTTAACCAAGGCGCTGGATTGTTAGGCCAGTATCAAGCCGGTCAAGTAAATGCGTTAAATCCATTTACAACGTATCTTGGCGGTGCTGGAACAATTGAAAGTTTAGGACAACAACCATTGGATATTGGCGCGCAATTAGGCGGCAGAAATGTCAATCAATCAGGCGCACAAGCATTGTTGCAAGGTGGTATTGGTGCTGCACAAAGTATGCAGCAAGCTAATGCGTATAGTCCGTTTGGTACTGGATTAATGGGTGCTGCTAATTCGCTCAATACCTACCAAAATCAACAACGACAAGATGAGCGATTTAATGCGATATATGGTAGAGGTGCGCCAATTGAAGACCGGTCTTTTAACCGCGATGATTATTTTATCTAATTAAGGAACAATCATGGCAAGCGAAATATTAGGGCTGTTTACATCGCCAGAAGATTATCAAATGAGGCAGCAACAAGCGCAGCAAAATCGTGCGCTTCAGTTTGCTCAACTCAACCCATTTGAGAAAGCTAGCTACGGCATCTATCAAGGCGCTGGTCAGTTAGGCCAAGCAACGGGCAGTTTATTTGGTATGCAAGACCCGCAATTACGCAAAATTACTATGCGTCAGCAAATGATAACCGGCGCTGGCGGCGCGCCACGTATTAATATGAATGACCCTGAGTCTATACGTCGCGCAGCATTAATAGCGCAAGAGCAAGGTGATCCTGAATTTGCTATATCGTTAAATGATTATGCTCGTAAAGCTGAAAGCGAAATGGCGTTAATTCAACAACGTACAAAAGAAGGTAGAGCAGCAGCTACGCCAAAAGAATTACAAATTGCTGGCGCTAGAGCAGAGTTAGAAGATACTGTTGCACGTTTAACTGTGGATCAAGCAGCAAACCCAAATAATCCTAACATCGCTAGAGCATTAGCTATTGCCAAAAATACTTTAGCTGGGCTGCCTATAGCTACTAAAACAGGAGAGGCAAATAAAGATATTGTTATCGCCGAGCGCCGCGCTGTTGCTCGAGGTTTGCAGCCAGATACAGAAGCGTACAATAAGTTTATAGACGCCGAGTTGCTTCGTTTAACTACTAAAGAAACCCCAGGAGAAAAAGCAAACATTAAAGAAATTGGTGTTGCTACTGGATCAAACGCGCCTGTGTATTTGGATGTAAATAACGACAAGCAGTTTATATACACAAAAGACGCCAACGGTAAACAAGTACGCCAAGACTATATCGGCGGCGTAGACCGTACTACATCCAAAGTTTCAGCTACTGCTAGTTCAGCAGGGGCAAAAGCATTCACTGAAAAGTTAGGCGCATTGGACGCAAAAGATGTTGCTGATGCTAGAGGACTTAGAGATAACTCTATAGCGGCGCTTAATACGTTAAATGAGTTAGCCAGATTAAACGACCAAGGGCTTATTAGCGGATCGTATGCTACTGGCCGCGTAGGCGCGTCTAACTTGCTTAACACACTAGGACTTATAAGCCCTAAAGACCAAGCAACATTAGCTAGTTCCGAAAATTACCAAAAGAAAGCTGGCGATCTTATCTTGGCGACACTTGGCGGCCGTTTAGGTGCTGGGTTTAGTAATGAAGACCGTAAGTTTATTCAGGGTTTAATTCCAAGTCTTGAAAATAGCGCCCTTGCTAGACGTCAATTGATTGATTTTATGCAAAAGAAAAATCAATTTATTATTGACGCAGCTACGGAATTAGAGGATTACGCTAGGGCAAATGACGGCCTCAAAGGCTATAAGCCAAAGATACCTTTAATAAACGCACCTAAAACTGGTGTACAAGCTATGACGGTTGAAGAAATAAAAGCTGAAATAGCACGTAAAAAAGCGCAAGGAAAATAACTATGGCTACTCTTGAAGAACTAGAAGCTGAACTGCGTAGTCGTGGAGAAACTGTTTCTACCGGATCGGTCATGTACGAAAATGAACCGACTAGAGGTGAGTTTTCTAAGTTTGCTGAATCACTTACCAAAGGTTCCGCTAAAGGTATAGCAAGTGTACTTGGTGGTTGGGGTAATCTGTATGACTACCTGAAAGAAAGCAAAGACCCAAACAGGTTTTCTACCGCAGGTATTGCTAAAGGCCTTAAAGACAAAACTGGCATAGATATATTAACTATCCCAGGGTACCGCGGCGCCTATGAGTTTGGTGAAACTGGCGCTCCTGCGGCTGCGTTTACTGCGGCTGGCGTGCCTGGATTGTTTAGACGCACTGTTCCTGGAGTTGTTGCGGAAGGTACCGTTGCTGGCGCAACAGGCTTAATAAGCCGAAGTGTTGCGCCTGATAGCCCATTGGCACAACTTGGTATTCAAATGCTGCCTTACGGCAGTAAGTTAGGCGTAAAAGTAGCTGAACAACGCATCACCCGCCCTGAAGGTACATTCCCGTCACCGGCTGAAATAGATCAACTATTACGTGTTGGCCGTTTGACGCCAGGCGAGGCTACGCTATTGCGTCAACAGTTGGCTACCGAAGCACGCGTAGAAGCGGCACCAGAGTCAGGCGCTATACCTTTTAGACGTGCGCAAGCAAGAGACGTTGAAGGGTTTTTAACTAAACTATTTGACCGCGCTGCGGGTAAAACTTTAACCCCAGGTGAGACTACTATAGCCGTTGTTGATTCGTTTAAAAACTATGGCAAATCACTGTCATCGCAATTACGCTCAGATGCTAGTAAAGATTTTAACGCGGCTAAACGCGCGGGCGGCTCAGTAGATACATCGCCAGTTATAGCCGCCATTGATGCGCAACTAGCTAGTTTGCCGCCAGAAGTAGCTGGTTTATCTAGCCTACGTGGAGCATTACAACGTATACGTGATGAATATGTAACCCCTGCCACTCCACAAACAGTTACGCCTTCATCTATTACTAGCGTTAGCGGTCAACCTATAGCTACTACAGTTACACCAGGAACCCCAGCAATTAACACTAGTATAGATATTGGTCGTCTACAAAAAAATCTAGCTGCTTGGGGCGATGCTGCTTATTCTGGCGCCGCCGATTTTGGTAAGGGCAATATTTTTGACGGAGTAGCGCCTGGCCAAGCTAAAGGTATAGCGCTATCAGTTCTTAAAGGTTTTCGTCAGTCGTTAGACGACGCTATTACTAATGGCGTCCCTGGCGCGGATAAATTAAAAACTGCCAGGGATAATTTTTCCAAAAACATACAGCAGATTGAAGACTTTTCAAACCGCCCGTTGGTTAAAGCGTTTGACGTACAAAATGTTAGCGAGTTAGTGCCTGAGAATGTCATGCAAAAGTTAAAAACTTTGCCTGATTCTCAGCGCAATATTTTAATTAACGTAATGTCGTCCCACCCTAACCCACAAGTAACTGAAGTATTAAATACTATACGGCGTTCGCAATTGGAAGACGTATTGTCGGCCGGTCGTAGAGGCTCGTCTAGCGCATCTGCATTAGAGCCAGAATTTGCTATTGATAAAACATTAGCGGCGATGAATAAAAAAGGTGATTTAGCTCAGTTATTTCCTGACCCTAAAGACCTTGGCGATGCGCGATTAGCTATGCAATGGATGAAACGAGTCTTAACTAAAGAATCGGCTTCGGCTCCTGGTGGCGTTGGTGGCGGCGCTGTTTTTGGCGGCGCTAGAACAGCTGGTTTAGGTTACGGCGAATCCGTAGTGTTGCGCGAAGCGGCAGCGTTGTTGCGTAATGTTATTGCTAGTCCTGAAGCGTTTTCAAACATAATTTTTAGCCCTGAAAATCGTAAAGTGTTAATGGATTTATCGACTAAGAAAACGCTTACGCAAAAAGGTTTGGATTCGCTCTATAACATTACTAAAGTGGGCGCTATAGGCGCCGTTCGTGCTGGCCCGATGATGGACACAACGCGGCCTGAAATGCGGTCATTACCTACGCAAGAATCTGTTGCTGGCCCAACTTTAGAAGAGCTGGAAGCAGAACTGAAATCCCGCGAAGCGCAGTAAATGCCGTTAACGCTAACGTGCATTTTTTAAGAGGAAATTGCGATTGATCCACTTACAATTCTTGCTGCTGCAAAACTGGCTGCGAGTGCAATCAAACAAGGTTGTGAACTATACCAACAGGCTAAAGCTGATGGTATGGAGTTGGTCGATGCTTACGGTAAAGCCAAAGATGTGGTTGCTGACATTAGTAGTCATTTGGGCGGATTTTTCAAAGCGCATGAGCAACTTGAAAAGCACGTTCACGAGGAAGAATTAAAGACTAAGAAGGTGCGTGATCCTGAGCTATCGGTAAATCAGGAAGCCTTTAACAGAGTAATGGCTGTAAAAGAAATGCAAAGGCTAGAAACCGAATTACGCGAAACTCTCGTATATTCGGCTCCTAAAGAGCTTGGTGCGATATGGTCATCTTTTGAGGCTATGCGCGATAAGGTTAAGGTAGAACGTGCAGAGGTGCAACGTCAAGAGTTACTAAAGCAACAGGTGGCTAAATGGCGTCGGGCAAATATAAAAAGAAAAATCGCGGAGCAGATGACGTCAATTCTCGCGGTCGTGTTCATAATATTGTGGTTCCTATGGGTAATGATACTGATAAGAACGAGCCTAACATTCCGTGGAGCTTACTCATTACCGTACTGGTATTGTGTATTGTGCTAGTTCTAGTTTTGCCGGTCATGGGGATAGCTTATATGGATATGAACAACGCTACAGCAATGGCGATGGAAGAGGCAAGAAAAATGCGCGAGTTGCGCACTAAAATACTTTTAGATATACGGGGTGAATAATGCTTACAATCTTTTCGACTTTCGTTTCGTTTTTAATGGGTGGCTTGCCTAAGTTACTCGACTTCTTTCAAGATAGATCAGACAAATCCCACGAGCTAAAGCTGGCTCAGATGCAGACTGAGCGCGAGCTGCAACTAGCCGCTGCCGGTTTTATTGCGCAAGAAAAAATAGAAGCCATTAAGCTAGACGAGATCAGAACCCAGACACAATCTGCGGAGAAAGTCTCGCTAATCGACGCACAAAAAGCGGAGATGAATGCCATCTATGTCCACGACGCCGCACTTAGCGAAGGCACAAGCAAGTGGATGAAAGACCTGCGCGCTAGTGTGCGCCCAGTGATTACGTATGGTTTCTTTTTCCTGCTAGTCGGTATTGACGCAGTTATTGCGTACAAGGGCCTGACAACAGGCGTCGAGTTTACAGCGTTAGCCGACCAGTTATGGGATAACGAGACGCAAGCGTTATTCGCTTCGATTATTGCGTTTCACTTCGGCGGTAGGGCTTTTGGCAAATGATAAGTCCTAAAGCGCTTGAGATGATTAAGCATCATGAGGGTGTAAGGATTAAACCTTACCAATGCCCTGCCCGACTTTGGACGGTTGGCGTAGGCCATGTGATTGATCCTAAGCATACAAAAGTACCGTTTGAAAAACGCAGTTATCTGGAAATTCCGGATGGCTGGAACCGAACATTCACAATGGGAGAAGTCGATGCCATTCTTCAAAAAGACCTTGACCGGTTTGTTGCGGGAGTTCTGCGCTATTGCCCTAGCGCTATTAATAATCAAGGCTGGCTTGACGCTCTTGTGAGTTTTAGTTTCAATCTAGGATTAGGCACCCTGCAACGATCAACGCTGCGCCAGAAGCATAATCGAGGCGACTACGCTGGCGCTGCTGATGAGTTTATGAAATACACAAAGGCGGCCGGAAAAGTTTTACGTGGTCTTGAAAAGCGGCGCATCGATGAGCGCGCTATCTATCTAATGTAATTTGTAACATTATATTAATAAATATATGATATACATCAGAAATGCCTAAAAAATCAATCCCAGACGATTGTATGCCAGCGTGCGTTTCGTGCGCTTTTTTTATGTGCGAACCAAAAGAAGAGCTGGGTTTTTGTAGGCGCTATCCTCCGATGATTATTGAAGCGGAAGATGGTTACGATAGTTGCATACCCGTCACTGCCCGCGCTGATTGGTGCGGCGAATTCATACGCAAGGTGAACTAATGGCTACTAAAATATCGGATGATGATTTTATTGCGACATGGCGTCGGCTGCAATCTGTAACCGATATGGCTAATGAAATTGGGTTATCGGTGCGTGGGACTAACATGCGCCGCCGTAAGATAGAAAAAAATCACGGCATCATTCTAAATGCAGCAAGCCCACGCAGTCCTGATTTTAAAGTGTCTATACCTGAAAACGGCATTCGCGTTAATGTTGAGTTAGACAGTGGCACGATTATGGTGGCATCAGATTGCCACTACTGGCCTGGCATCATATCAACGGCACATCGTGCGTTCGTATTGTTTGCGAAAGAATTAAAGCCCAAAGCGATTGTGATGAACGGCGACGTTTTTGATGGCGCGTCAATCAGTCGGCATCCACCTGGCGGCACTTGGGAAGCCACGCCGACGGTTAAACAAGAACTCGAAGCCTGTCAAGACCGCTTATCGGAAATTGAAGCGGCGTCGCTTAACAGTAAGCTGCATTGGCTGTGGGGGAACCATGACCAAAGATTTAACGCCCGTTTGGCTGCGCAGGTAGGTGATGGCTTTAAAGGCATAGTCGGTATGAATTTGATCGATCATTTCCCGCGCTGGAAGTTTAGTATGTCGCTTATGGTTAATGGTAGCTGTATGATTAAGCACCGTTGGCATAATGGAATCCATGCTATTTATAACAACACTCTGAAGGCGGGCACCTCAATTGTCACTGGCCATCTTCACTCCTTAAAATGTACGCCTTTCACCGACTACACTGGCACGCGCTACGGCGTCGATACAGGATCGCTTGCCGACGTCAACGGCCAACAGTTTAGTTACTCAGAAGATAACGCTCGCAACCACCGCTCGGGTTTTGCTGTTTTGACATTTTATAACGGCAAGCTATTGCCGCCCGAGTTATGCGAAGTATTGGACGAAGAAGAGGGTATTATTTATTTCCGTGGAAACGTCTTTAAAGTGTAAGAATCATAGGCTAAGATAGTTGTGTGGCCGTGGGGGCTGCATCTATTGGGGGTGTTATGTCTATTACTATTCTGGTAATTTTACAAGATGATGAGCTTGAGTTTGCTTACGACGAAGATGGCGTGCTTTGCTATTACGACGAAGAGTCGGACGATTGGTTTGAAGATACTGATGTTGACTACGATGACGCTGGCTATGCTTACTACTTCAACGACGAATTGGAAGTCTGGCTATACTTCGATGATGAAGAAGATGCTTGGCTTGAGTTCGACATTGCAGCTTAATTAATTTCTCGCGCCGCTTCTAAGCGGCTTAGCCCAGGCTTTTTGCCTGGGCTTTTTTTATGCGCGCTATCAATAGTACGACGGACGCGGCGCGCACGTTACATCAACAACCACATCGGATGTGCGGCCCGAAATCTTTCGCTTGGCTAATATCATGACAGCGCGAGTGCGATTCGATTCGCAATCTTGAATGGCCATAATGACTTCATTGCGGCTCATAGGCTGAACATCTTTTTCAACCGTCAACGCGGTATTGGGTAAATCAAATGTTGAGCAGCCGGTTAAAAAAAGAAGGGGCAGTAATTTTTTCATGGTTTCACCTCATTTAATGATTAATTATTTGTTCAATACCTTGGACGCAACGCATACGGAAGTCGGCCCATTTCTTCATAAATCTTGGGTCTTCTGATGGCGGCACCCAACCGTACTTTGCGCGCCAGCGGATTGTCACGTCTGTAGTAGACGGCGTGTAAATGTAGTGATCGCTTACGCTAATGTCGTTACGTTTCTTCATTGTTTCTCCTATCTTCGTTTTTTCTTCGGATTGATACTTCTCGCTTCTTCATTGCTGCAATTTCTTCTTTAGTGTAAATAGGTTTTGGTTCTGGCGGCGGTAACAGTGCTAACCATACTTCGCCGGTATATGCCCTAAACTCACACTTATTACACTTGCGCAACCGTCTAACACCACCAGGTTGCTTTTGGGTATAGACTACATAAGTTCTTGCCCCGCAATCTTTACAGTTCATGCGGCGGCCTTGGCTAGTATTTCTTTACGTTCTCTAGCGTCACGTAGCGCGCAATAGCGTTGATGCAAACGATTTAAATACGACGCCCTGCGGTACGTATCCAACTCCGTTTGCAGCATTACATAAACTTGCTTTTCGGTAAGAGACGACAATCTACTATTCATCTCAGCCCAATTTGGCTTCTTCATTTTGTTACCTTTCTATGAGTTTTTACCCACGATTGTGAGGATTCTGCTATTTCTTTGTCCGAAATTTGTATAATCCTTTCGGTCATGGGTGTACACGTATGTATGTCCGCTGGGTTAACTTCTCCACAGCGTTGGCAAACTATGGGGATAGCCCATACGCATTTGCATTCGCGTAACTCTTTTTCGCATCTGCCGCATCTCATAATTCCTCGCCATTCTTCTCAGCTTCTTTATTCATTTCGCGTAATGCAGCTTCCCATCCCTGCATAGCCCAATAAAGAGGTGTGTGTTTTACAACATCAAGATCGTCAACCATTTCGTCGCCATTCCACCATTCAAAGAACTTATCTTCGTTAGTTATTTGCATATCCTATCCTTGTATTGTTAATGAGTCGTATACGCCCTTGTGATCGGTTAATGCCACAAAGTGACACTTTGTGAGTCATTTCAATTCCTCCAATGCAACATCCGATATGGCGCGTTTGTCTTTTAGCGCGCCGAGTATTTTTTCATCAATCGTCTTTTCCGCCATAAAGACGTAGACCCATACTGCTCGCATTTGACCGGAACGATGGAGCCGGCCGATGGTTTGCTCGTAGAGTTCCAAACTCCACGGCAGCGACAGAAAGACCATGTGACACCCTCCGTGCTGTAAGTTAAGCCCATGTCCTGCTGATTTTGGGTGCACAGCGAGCAGCTCCACGTCGCCTCGGTTCCACCGCTCGATCGCGTTCGCTTCATCCAACGTAACCACCTTGGGATAGCGCCTCTTAATTTCTGCAAGCTCTTCCTGATACATATACGCAATGATCGTATTCGCATGTTGGTTTTCCTCTAATAGTTCCTCTAGTCGGTCAAATTTATGTGTGCTAAACCAAATGGCAGTTTTTGTAGTAGCAAACTTGCCTGGTTGAACTAATGTTTGTTTTTCTGTCTGGTAAACAAACCCAGACGCCATCTGTTGCAATTTTCCTGTAACTACTGCTGCGTTTGCTGCTATTGCTCTATCGTTGCCGCCAAACTCAACTACAAAATCTCGCTTCATTTTTGCGTAGTGCGTCATGTCCATCGTGCTGCTTATCTCCACAATATTTAACGGCGGTAACGTGTCGCTGTATTCGCCAGGCTCTAGCAGATACGTCGCCGGTTTAATCTTCTGCATCACCGCTTGCAAGCCGCCGCGTTTAGGCATCCACTCACCGTAGTCGCGGTTAACCAAAATAAAGTGCTGTTGCATAAACGCGCCTTTACTGCGGCCCAACAACTTTTCATTGATGATCTTGCACTGCCCGAATACGTCTTCTAATCCATTGCTAGTAAACGATCCGGTTAAGCCCCAACGAATAGCAAACCGATCAATCACTTTGTGTAGCGCTTTAAATCGTGCGCCGGATGGGTTCTTTAATCGTGTCAGTTCATCAAACACAACTGCATCAAAACCCGACACACCGTAATCAGCTAACCATTGCAGGTTGTCGTAATTAATGACAACGATATCTGACGGATTATCGACAGCGCGCAGCCGCTCTAACGGGGAACCGACAGCTAGGTTCATTATTAAAGTTGGCGCCCACTTCGGTAATTCGACAGGCCACACATCAGTACAAACGCGTTTGGGTGCAACAACCAAAAATCGTTTAGCGTGGCCGTCTTTAATCATCGCGGCCATTGCTGTTAACGTGATTGCAGTCTTACCAGCACCAACCGGTGCCAAGATCATTGCCTTGTCATTCTCATAGAGAAAGTCAGCCGCTTCGTCCTGGTACGGTCTAAGCTGCATCGCTGTTTCTGGCGCGGATAGCTGAAAGAAGATATTCGGCTGTATATACTTTCATTTGCGAATTCATTACCCAATCATTTTTTATATGCTCAATTAATGTCTCTAACGCTTCGCGCTCTTCTGCTTTAGCGCCTTCAATAATTAACTGCACTTCGGCTTCCGTGTATTCTTTTTGCCCACTCATCTATCATCTCCTTAGTATTTAATAGCGCATACTTCTGATGTAAATCTAATACGTCATCGCGAAATATCACTTGTAACGGCGATAGTTTGCCGCCCTTGGGTCGTTTCAATTCTACAAACCACGTTGACCCATCAGGCATACACGCTAAGCGATCACTTACACCGCGTTGTGTTGGCGATTTGAACTTATAGGTTCTGCCGCCAGCGTGTTCAACTGTCCAGACAAAGTAGTTTTCGATTTCTTTTTCTAGCATGTCCGAAATATAAACCATAAAAAAAGTATTGACAAGGGATTCTTTAATGTTTTATTCTTTGGGTTCAAACAGTAAAGGAGAGTAAAGTGCAACATTCAAATATCGTAGGCGGCAGCACTGCCAAGCGCGTCATAGCATGCCCAGCATCAGTTAAGCTGGTTCAGCAAATACCATCGAAAGACATCCCAAACGAATTTGCCGATCGCGGTACGCTACTGCATAACGTGATTGCTGATGTGCTTGAATTTAACGAAGCACCTGAAAAATATCTTGGTACTAAATACAAAGAGCAAACACTCACACAGGAGTTGATCGATGAGAAAATTGACGTTGCGCTCGCGGCGCTTGCAGAAATCGACCCAGATCGACGAATGGCATATATGGTCGAAACTCGCGTTGGTTTTGGCGATTTTTTGCCTGGAGTATTTGGTAGCACTGATCTTTTGGGGCGGATCGATAATCGCGCTATTGTTCTTGATTGGAAGTTTGGCGACGGTGTGTTGGTTACTGCTGAAGAAAACTACCAACTTTTGTTCTACGCAGCCGCCGCAATGCGAACCGACAAAGCCAAATGGATTTTTGAGGGCGCCACTGAAATTGAATGTATCATCGTTCAGCCGCCAGAAATCCGACGCTGGGTAACTACACCGCAACGCGTTGCATTGTTTGAGCAAGAGTTGCGTCGTGCAGTACATGCTAGTCAAAACGAAGCGCCGACGTTTGATACAGGCGACCATTGCCGGTGGTGTGCAGCTAAACCGATCTGCCCTAAGATGACAGGCCAAGTTGAGCGCGTATTGCAAAACAAATTGCAAGCGTTACCGATCGATCAAATTGCTTTGCAACTAGAGCAAGCTGATACCATTGAAAACTACATCAAAGATTTACGTGCATTAGCAACGCAAATGTTAGAGAATGGTCAACCGGTGCCAGGCTTTAAACTGGTGGCCAAGCGCGGTACGCGTAAATGGGTTAATGAAGAAAATGCAATAGGGCATCTTAGTTCATTAGGTATCAATCCGTTCCATGAAGAAATAGTATCGCCCGCAGTAGCAGAAAAACTGCTTAAAGCTACAGGTGAAAAATTACCGTCGGAGTTAGTTGTATCGATTTCGTCGGGTAGTACGTTGGCGCCAGAATCTGATTCGAGGCCAGCGGTGTTGCAAATCGGGAAGCAGTTATCTGCGGCCCTTTCTAAAATCTAGTCCACTAAAGGAAACTAAAATGAGTACATTCGCTGTAGCAAATCTTCCAAACGTAGCGTCATTGACCACAGCACTACGCACGCTTGAAACCGATGTCGGCCCAACGTCTTTTGCCATTCTAAAAATGGACAAAGGTGGTATCTGGGTATTCGGCGCGGATCAAACTGAAGTTGAAGCTGGGTCAACATGGGCAATTAATCCATTCTCTTTTGTCCACGGCTTTATCGCTTGGGGCGATCGCGAAGTGTTGGCCGAAAAGCTGGTACCTGTTACACAACCACTGCCTGAATTAGATGTAGCACCCACGGGCTGCAAAAAGGGTTGGGAAAAGCAATTAGGCTTTGCCCTGCGTTGTGTGTCAGGTAAAGACAAAGGTTTGGAAGCACGTTACACAACAACTAGCCAAGGTGGTCTTCGTGCCGTTGCTGCATTAGGCGCGCATATCACCACGCAAGTTGATGCAGATCAAACCAAGCCGGTGCCTGTAGTTCAATTAAAGAAGTCCTTCTACACGCACAAGTCTTACGGCAAAATCTACACACCTGACTTTGATGTGGTAGATTGGGTTTCAATGGAAGGCGCTTCTGGTGAAGAAGAGTCAGCCGAAGAAGCAGCGCCGGCTCGCCGCCGTCGTTCGGCCTAAGTAATACGGGGGAAAGTGGTACTAGACAAGTGGAGCGGAGATACTTTGTTTTGCCCAGCGCCATAAGTACCCCACCTAATCCTATGAAAATCCTTTGGCTTGACTTTGAGACGCGGTCGCGTTGCGACCTTTCTTCGCGTGGAGTTTATAACTATGCACAAGACGCATCAACAGATGTACTTTGTATGTCGTATGCCTTTGATGATGGTGACGTTGTCACCTGGACTCCCGACCAACCGTTCCCTGATTCAGTACGGAAACACACGGGGCGCATATACGCGCACAACGCCGCTTTTGAGCGCCTTGTTTTCTGGTACGTACTGCAAATTAACTTTGACCTCGAACAGTTCTACTGCACCGCTACGCAAGCGCGTGCTAACTGCTTACCTGGAAGCCTCGAAGACGTCGGGCGCGCACTCAGTAGCAACATGCGAAAAGACCACAGGGGTAATCAACTTATTAGAGCTTTATCAATACCCCGCCCTGATGCATCGTTTAATAACGACCCCACTTTAATGGCCGAGATGATCGCGTATTGCGAACAAGACGTTCGCGCTATGCGTGCCGTCTCTCAGGCCATGCGCCCACTGTCAGATCAAGAACTGGCTGACTACCACGTTAACGAACGCATCAACGATCGCGGCGTTAAGCTCGATCTACCGCTAGCGCATGCTGCGATTAACTACGCATCGACCGAACTTGAAGAGATCGAAGGTATCGTCGAAGAGATCACCGAAAAAGAAATCACCTCAGTGCGCAGCCCGAAAATGAAGCAGTGGGTGATGGCCAGAATCGGGCCGCAAGCGCTGAAGCTGATGGAAACCTACAAGGATGACGAGCTGAAGTATAGTATTGATAAATCGGTTCGAGCTAACTTACTAGTTTTTGCAAAGGAGAACCCCGATGAGATTCCGGCCGCTGTCGCTGAAGTCATCCAATGCGCAGATGATCTTTGGGCGTCATCTGTTGCGAAGTTCAGCCGCCTTTCGGGCCTTGCTGACGTCGAAGATCACCGTGTCCGTGGGGCCTTCGTCTTCGCTGGAGGAAGCGCTACTGGACGAGCTTCGTCGTATGGCGCCCAAGTCCATAACTTCACGCGAAAATGCGCAAACGACCCCGACGGAGTGCGCCACGCTATGGTACGTGGACAGTCAATCGTCCCAAGATTTGGAAAACGGGTTACTGATGTTCTTAAGGGCATGCTCCGGCCCGCATTAATACCTGAAGACGGCCATTCGTTCGTTGTATCTGATTGGTCGGCAGTCGAGGCCCGCGTAACAGCGTGGGCATCAAACGATCCAAACGCCGAAGACGTCCTAGACGTTTTCCGTGACGGCCGTGATATCTACGTTCGCGAGGCCGCTGGTATCTACCGAGTACCTGAAGACCAGATAACCAAAGACCAGCGCCAGATCGGCAAGGTCGCCATTCTGTCGCTTGGCTTTGCCGGCGGCATCGGCGCCTTCGCTGCTATGGGCCGCGCTTATGGCTTGCACGTACCTGAGACGGATGCCAAGCGTATCGTTGACGCATGGCGCCGTGCTAACCAGTGGGCAGTAAACTATTGGGCGCAACTGGAATCAGCCTACATGCGCGCTATGCGAAACCCAGGCCGAGAATTCTCAGCAGGTCGGGTGACGTATATGTTTGACAAGCGCCACTTGTGGTACGCGCTGCCGTCTGGGCGTGTTCTGTGTTATCCATTTGCCAAACTGGAAGCCGATGGGGTTAGTTATGTGAAGGCTGCGTGGAAACCTGCGGCCGATGCCAAGGAATGGCCAAGAGCGAGGTTGTGGAAAGGGCTAGCCTGTGAGAATATTACACAAGCAATCGCCAACGACTTGCTACGGCATTCTTTACGCCAATTGGATGACGTAGTCCTACACGTACACGATGAAATCGTTCTCGAATCCGCTACACCAGAATCGTCAGCTGCAAAACTCCGTGAAGTTATGTGTACCCCGCCTGATTGGGCGACAGGGCTACCATTGAACGCGGAAACCGAAATCATGGCCAGATACGGCAAATAAAAAAAAGGCCGCCTGGCAGGGCAGCCTAATACAACGGAGGAGAAAAGATGTTGTTCTTGGATTATCTCATGAGTTTAGCGCCAGAGGGTGAAACGGCGTTGTTTGTACGACAAAAACCAATCCTAACTGACGGTCAAATACAGCTACACGCTGATGGTGCAATCAAGGCTACGTGGCCGTCGTTCTTACCAAACCCAAGCCTAGTTAAAGAAGGCCAAGCGTGGTTCGGTAATACCGGATCGTTCATTATCGACCGGCTAGACAAAAACAAACCGTCGGCGTCTAAGCACCACGTTGAATACGTGCTTGCGATGATGCTAGACGACATCGGCACCAAATCAAAAACACCCCCATTAGCGCCCACTTGGATTATCGAGACGTCTGAGGGCAATTATCAGTGGGGTTACGCCTTCTCTGAGCAACCTCCAAAGGGCGAATTCTGCGCAGCCGTTAACGCATTGGCAGCGGCCGGCTACACCGACCCAGGCGCTAATAATCCGGTGCGCAACTTCCGACTACCAGGCGCTGTTAATTTCAAGCGGGGTAATTTTGTTGCGCGCTTAGTTGAATTCCACCCTGAGCGCGAGTACACGTTAGAGCAAATCTGCGCCGCCTGTGAAGTGACGCCAAGCGAAGCTGTTAGCGATGGCCCGTCGGCTATCCGCTTAACCGACGACGGAAACGACGACGTCATGGCGTGGTTATCTGCGCAGAATATGGTCTACTCGAAAACTAACTCCGAAGGTTGGTTGTCTGTACATTGCCCAAACGCGAACGAGCATTCTGATGGTAATCCTGAAGCCCGCTACATGCCGTCTAACCGTGCGTTTTGCTGCTATCACGGACATTGTTTGGGCTTTGGGTCGAAAGCATTTCTGGATTGGGTAACCGCAAACGGAGGCCCAGCTCACGCGCCAGGTTTGCGCGAAGAACTACTGGTCAAAGCAATGGACGCCGCATTATCTAAACTGGAGCCTACCGACGACTTCCCTGATGCGGCCGAGATAATCATCGCTGAGTCAGATCGCAAACAGAGCGCTAGAGAAGAAAAGGCCGAGTGGTATGAGCGCTACGCTTACGTTCAGGAAGACGACGCCTATTTCGACCTGAATACCCGCCGCGAACTGGGGCGCAGTACCTTCAACGCCCTATACCGGCACATTGGCTGCAACTCAATTCACAACAACGGCAAGATCGAAGCGTCTACCTGCTTTGATGAGAACCGAGCCGGCAAGGGTGCGCTTGCCCTTCAGGGCATTACTTACGCCGCCGGCGAGCCGGTGATCGTTAACGGCACGCATGGCAACCGGTGGGTCAACGCACGGCCAGCCGGCCGCGCTGGCGATGTGAGCCTATGGCTCAAGCATGTCGAGCGGATGATACCGATCGATTTCGAGCGTGAGCATTTCCTCAATGCACTGGCTTACAAAGTGCAAAACCCGAACCGGAAAATCAACCACGCGATTCTGATCGGTGGCCACCCTGGCAGCGGTAAAGATACTATGTTAGCGCCGTTTTTTTGGGCGATTGGCGGCGAGTCTAAACTGAACTGCAGCCTAGTTCGCAATGAAGACCTGAATTCGCAGTGGGGTTATGCGCTTGAGTGCGAAGTGATGGAGATCGCTGAGTTGCGTCAGTCTGAAGCAAAAGACCGGCGCGCATTAGAAAACGCCCTGAAGCCGATTATCGCGGCGCCACCTGAATACCTGAGTATTAATCGCAAGGGTCTACACCCTTACCAGGCCCTGAATCGCGTGTTTGTAGTGGCATTCTCTAACGAGAGGGCAGCTATCAGCATACCGTCGGACGACCGCCGGTGGTTCTGTGTTTGGTCAGACGCCGGCCGCTTGCCTGAACCTGACGCGCTAACCTTGTGGCAGTGGTATCAAGCCGGCGGAGGATTCGCGGCGATCGCTGATTACTTAATTAAACGCGATGTCAGCGCTTTCAATCCGGCCGCAACGCCGCCAATGACGGAAGCGAAAGCGATAATGATCGACCAAGGGCGCAGCATGGCCGAATCGTATTTGGTCGACCTAATATCAAACCGGCTTGGCGAATTCTCAAGCGGCGTTATAGCGTCGCCCTTTTTCCCCTTGTGCGATCGACTAGCCGGCGGTGCGCCTTCTGGCGTGCGGATACCGCCGGCCGCACTATTGCATGCGTTACGCGAAGCGGGTTGGATTGACTGCGGCCGTATACATTCACGCGAATTCGCAACTAAAAAACAAATCTACGCGGCGCCCGAATTGGCCGGTAAACCGAAAGCGGAATTGCGGCGCCTGGTAGAAGAGGCGCCGGCGCCGAAATTAGTCAGCGTTAAATAAAAAAAGGCCCGCTATATCAGCGGGCCAAAAAGGGTATTCAATATTTTACAGTCTACGGGCCAAAATCACTAAAACGGATATTACCTTCGCGATAATGATGAACATGCGAGCGCCTCAATATCTTTAATTATGGTGTCTTTTAGTAGGTCGATTACGTCAACCCCGCCGGCGTACGCATGCACAAGCCAGGCGCTGCCGTTATACCCAACGCCGGCGTCCGGCGCGCTATAGTCCAGGAAACAAAGTAATTGGCCCAAATCGTATTCGTATTCGTACACTTCTAAGTGTTGCGGCCAATACGGCGAGCGCACGTCGATTAGTGAGTTTTTAAGTTTTCCCATAATTAAACCTCTGCAATTTTAAAATTATATTTTTGAGTTACAGTTTTGCATTTTTGGCATCTAACTGAATACCAGGCAAAATGAAAAACCTTAAACGTAAATTCACACGCCGGGCAGCAAATGAATTTTCCGTTTTTGCCGGCCCTTGTGTACTTGGTTACCTCGCCCAACTTGACTTTTATCCAGGCCATTAATTCACCTCGTCCGGTAATATTTCAAATAGTGGGATTGATGGATCATATTGCGCCGCGCTTGTTTCACTTGCGCCGATATAGTCTATTTTGCGTAGCATATTAAGGCCGTCAAACTGTCCTATATAGGCCGCGGTTGACATACCTGGAACCCAGTTTGGAAACTTACGTATGTTCTTAGGTTTTGCCGGCCGGTATGGTTTACGGGCGCGCTTAGTTAATTCAAGCGTATCAGTAGTGGAATTTATGTAATACGTCGTTCCGTCGACGATCAATGTCACTGTATGCATTATTGGCGCCCCATTAAAATAGTTTTCAATTTATTAATAGTTAATCCGGTAATCTGACTTAGTTCTTTTAATGTCATGTTCGGATTACGATCGTAAATTTCGCGTATGTGTTCGTGTGTCATCATGCTGCCCTCTTTAACATAATTACTTTATTCATTTTGCGACCATGCGCCGGATATGCAATTACTTTAACTTTTTTGTCATAGCACGCCCGACAATCGCCACATTGGCCATTGTTATCATAAGCGCCGCACAATTTGACGCCGCGTTTTGCGTCGCCTGGCGTAGGGATTATCACGCTACCGTGTAGGCCCTTCGTGTATTCGCCCGTTACGCTATCGCTTGAGAACCGCACGCATACATTTTTAAGCGCTTGCATTTCGGCCAAAACCATACGAAATTTCGGAAATTTATACATCCTGGTCGGTAGCCAGTGCTTGACCCACGGCGTGCGGCGCATTACTTCGAGAATTTTCTCTGCAAGCGCTAATGTGTACATGTCGCCGCTATCGAACCAACGAAAATAAGTGTCTTTTTGTAGTTCTGCGGCCATGTCATCCGTCCAAGCCAAGCGTTGCCAATCTTTTTTATTGTGCGCGCGCGGCGCTTTCACGTTGGCAAAACGATAGTTGCCCGTCGTCGCATAGCAGCCGGCGCATGCGTCGACCAATTGGCCAGGCGCCGCGATCGATCCAGGGCACGTGTCAAGCGCCTCAAGCGACCAAGAGCGCACGCCGTCTAGTTTTGAAGTAACTGAAATTTTCATTATTACGCCTCCGCTATAGAATAAACAAAGGCCGCGCAGCATACGGCGCCGCCAATTAAAACTTCCGTCAAGTTGAAAATGTTTTCAGCGGCGCCGATAAATAGCAGAGCCATGCCGGCGCCGGATAATGCGGCGAGAATTAAATTAAGTTTTTGCATTTTATTACCCCCTATAAAAGTTTATTTTATTACCGCTTTTCTGTTGCGGTATGGCTAGTATAAAGGATTCTTTTATTCTGTCAAACATTATTTTATAATCTTGAGTAAATTAGTATGGTAATTATGGCAATTGTGGGCAATGTGGGTCATTGTGTGGGTCATGTTTTTAGGGCCAATGACCCACACCAAAACCCGCGCCAGCACTGGGTTTTGGGCACTTGTGGGCAATGTGGGTCATCAAAAATTAACTTTGTAAATTACTTTGTACAGTACTGTATATCCGTACACTGTATAAGTGTACAGCGCTGCAAAAAACTACTGTATAAAAGGGGTCAAGCGATTTAAAATCGACTGTCCGATGACCCACATGACCCACATCTCAAAATGACAACTAACAAAGCCGGAAGGCCCGCTTCAATCCGCACGCGTAAATTCTGCAGGTATTTGACGCCGGAAGACGCCGCTATTCTTGCGGCCGCCGGCGCCGGCGATATATCCGCGGGCTTTCGTAATTTGCTAGCGCTTTACCAGGAAGTCTACGAATTAGGCGCAACTAATACAGATGAAGTTGTTATAGCTTTTAATAATTACCGTAAAAATATCGATAGCGTTTAGCTATAAACTATTGTTGTGCGGATTGTGAACTAAAGGCCCCGCATCTAGACACATTTTACATAACGCATTTTGGCCCCCTCGCCCCGCGATTAATTAGGGTCAGACCCCATTGCCCGCCCGCCCGATAGTCTCCCCCTATTAGCCCCCCTACTTTGCAGCCATAACTACAGATAACCAGCATTATGTCAAATGCGCCGCATAGTTTTTGCCTATTAGAGTGAGTGCTTGCTAACGTAAGTTAGTGCTTACTCACATAGGGGGGGAGGGGGTAGTCACTACTATATATAATGGCGGCACCCTCTCCCCCACAAAAAAAGTGGTTTTAAGAAAAAAGGGCAAACCGAGACAAAATAGCAAAAAAGGCTATACAATCCGAATGCTTCCAATTAAAGGAGAAAAGCACTATGCCAGCACCGATTAAAGACCCGCCCTACGTCCTGCCCACATCGCTTGCCAAGACTGACACGCAGCGCATCAAAGAATTAAAGCGCATGCTGATTGAAGGCCAAGGTGAGCATGTTGTCCAAAAGGTATTGGACATCGCGCTAGAAGACGGACATCCAGGGCAGATGGCTGCACTTAAGATGTGCATGGACAGGGCGCTCCCCGCCAGCCTGTTTGAGAAGACTGCCGCACAGCGCAGCGCCATTAACATCACCATATCAACGCTAGGCGCACCGCAGCCGATAGACAACAGCAACGTAATAGACGCAGAGGCCAACGATGGATGACTATCTAAATAGCTTGGGGCTATCGCCGCAGGAACTAAACAAAGTTATGTACCACCGGTCGAACATGGCCAAGCCTGGATTTGACGCCGAAGGCAATCCGATCACCATCTACGCCACCGGCATTCAAATACCGTCTGGCAAGTACAAAGGCCAGTTCGTATCGATACCTGGGTATGTGGGCGGCAAGGTGATTGAAGACGAAGGCGCCTTGTGGAAAACGTGGAAAAAAGATATTGAAGCCGGTAAGTGGCCGATATACCCGACCAGCAAAGCCTTGAATGAGCGCGACGCATGGTTGCATCAGGTAATGGAGCGCGACATGGCGCTAGAGCGAGCCAAGCAAACGCCAGCCGAATCGCTGTTTTACAAAGACCCATTTGGAGCGCCTGACTAATGTCTGACGTACACTTTCAGTTTCTGCCTTGGCAGGAACAAGTCTTTGCCGACCCAACCCGATTCAAAGTGATCGCTGCTGGCCGACGCTGCGGCAAGTCTAGGTTAGCGGCAACGACTCTTTTGTTAGAGGGACTGAAGTGCCCCGCCGGCTCGGCTGTGCTGTATGTGGCGCCCACCAACGGCCAGGCCAGACAGATTATCTGGAACGTATTGATGGAGCTAGGGCGGGATGTGATCGCCAACAGTCACATTAACAACCAAGACATCACGCTAATTAATGGCGCGACTATCTATGTCAGGGGCGCTGACCGGCCGGATACGCTCCGCGGTGTGTCGTTGACCTACGCCGTGCTGGACGAGGTAGCCGACATTAAGCCCGAAGCGTGGGAGCAGGTCATTCGTGCGTCGTTATCAGATAAGAAAGGCCGCGGGATGTTCATCGGAACGCCCAAGGGCAGGAATTGGTTCTACGATCTGTTTCAGTTAGGCGAAGACAATGCCGATTCGGATTGGAAGAGCTGGCACTTCACTACCAAAGACAACCCGCTAATTGACCCAGAAGAAATTGAGTCGGCCAAGAAGACGCTGTCGAGCTTTGCGTTTAAGCAAGAATACATGGCCAGTTTCAGTAACGCCGGCTCGGACATATTCAAGGAAGAGTGGATCAAGTACGGCGAAGAACCGTCGCAAGGTAGCTACTTTGTAGCCGTTGACTTGGCAGGATTTGAAGAAGTGGCCAAGCAAGCAGCCAACTCCAAGAAAAGGCTGGACGAGTCGGCCATTGCGGTAGTAAAAGTCACGGATGAGGGCAAATGGTGGATCAAGAAGATCGAGCATGGCCGCTGGGATATCCGCGAGACGGCTGCCAAGATACTGATGGCCATGCGCGACTACCGCCCAACATCCATCGGAATTGAGCGTGGAGCATTAAAAAATGCTGTTTTGCCATATTTAAGTGACTTAATGCGAAAAAATAATGTATATTCGCACATAGTTGACCTAACGCACGGCAACCGGAAAAAGGCTGACCGGATTATCTGGAGCCTCCAAGGGCGTTTTGAGCATGGTCGGATTGTGCTTAACTCAGACGAGGATTGGGACGTATTCCTAGATCAGCTTCTTATGTTCCCTGCACAAGGGGTACACGACGATTTGCCTGACGCCTTGTCCTATATAGACCAATTAGCCGTGACATCCTATATGCAAGAGGATGATTCTGACGATTGGGAACCGGTGGACATTATTTCGGGTGTATAAATGGATCAAAACGAATTCGATCAACCCACAGAGAATGACAAAGAGCTAGTCAGTTTCGTGGTTGACCACTGCGATCGGTGGAGAACGTATCGCGATATTAACTTCCTACCCGATTGGGAAGAGTATGAGCGCATCTTCCGTGGCCAATGGGCATCGGAAGATAAGACAAGAGAATCAGAGCGCTCACGCATCGTAACACCAGCCACCCAACAAGCTGTTGAAACCCGCCACGCTGAGATTATCGAGGCGATCTTTGGTTCGGGCGAATTCTTTGACATCAAAGACGATATTCAAGATGTTAATGGCGACCCAATGGATGTCGAGTTCTTAAAGCTCCAGATGATGGAGGATTTCAAGCGCGACAAGTTGAGGAAGCACGTCGATCAAGTGGTTTTGTTGGCTGAGATTTACGGCACTGGTATTGCTGAGATCACAACGTCAATGGAAAAAGAATTAGTTCCAGCGACCATGCCAATGGTTGGCGAATCACAAGCCGCCATCGGAACCGTTGAGAAGATGCGCGTGTCGGTCAAGCCGATGCCGATCAACCCTAAGAATTTCCTATGGGATCCAAACGGTACAACCGTTGAGGATTGCATGGGTGTGGCCATCGAGAAGTACGTATCAATTCACAAGGTTGTGCGTGGTATCGAGCGTGGTATATACCGCAAGGTCAACATCACCCCGACCTACGAAGATACCGACTTAGAGCCGACCCAAGAAATTAGCCAGTACCAAGATGAAAAAGTCTTACTGCTAACTTACTACGGTCTAGTGCCACGCGAGTACCTGCAAAAGATTGAAGACGAAGACATCGTCGAGCTGTTCCCTGATGATTCAGCGGCTGAAGACTATCAAGACATGGTCGAGGCGATCATTGTTATCGCCAACGACGGCCTATTATTGAAGGCTGAAGAAAGTCCGTACATGATGAAGGATCGTCCTGTACTGACTTATCAGGCTGATACGGTGCCAAATAGATTGCCAGGCCGTGGAACGATCGAAAAAGCGTACAACATGCAGAAGTCCATTGATGCGCAAGTGCGCACTCACTTGGACTCACTGGCACTAACCGCCTCGCCTATGATGGCCGTGGATGCTACGCGACTGCCTCGCGGTGCGAAGCTGACAATCATGCCAGGCAAGGCTATCTACACCAACGGCAACCCGAACGAGATTTTATATCCGTTCAAGTTTGGCCAGACAGACGGCTCAAGCATCACGACAGCTGAGAAATTCCAGCAAATGCTCTTGCAAGCGACCGGCACGTTAGATTCTAACGGCATGGTGTCAGCGGTGGGGCGCGATGCGGCTGGTACTGGTATGTCGATGGCGGTGGCTTCAATTATCAAGAAGTACAAGCGCACACTGGTGAACTTCCAAGAAGACTTTTTGATTCCGTTCATCAACAAAGCAGCGTACCGCTTTATGCAGTTTGATCCAGAGCGCTATCCGTCGGTCGATATGGTCTTCATTCCGACCGCTACGCTGGGCATTATTGCGCGTGAGTACGAACAGGCTCAATTTATCAGTTTGTTGCAGACTCTTGGCCCTGATACGCCTGTTTTGCCTATCATTCTTAAGGGAATTGTCGCAAATAGCTCGCTTTCTAACCGTGCTGAACTGATGGCGCGCTTGGATTCTATGGGTCAAGTTGATCCAGCGGCACAAGAAAAGCA
>Ga0181344_1000178_pt1 | contig 26468 bp, 25 predicted proteins | sample Su13VDMLBDD_FD_130098 | JGI IMG/M metagenome (GOLD analysis project Ga0181344, IMG submission 130098) | Freshwater viral communities from Lake Michigan, USA - Su13.VD.MLB.D.D | ecosystem: Environmental > Aquatic > Freshwater > Lake | place: USA: Michigan | collected 2013-07-15
ATCATCAACATCATCAAACGTATCAATTCTTCGCCCATTTGGTGCTATTACTGAATAACCCTGATCTCTGTTCCCAATGATTTGGTAGCCAGCATCATTTGTTCCACTTTCTACCGGGTTTTCGTAGTAGCTGTCGCGAGCCAGTTCCCATGCCCGGTCACTTATTTCTGCGTCAACATTTTCTTGTATTCCTTCTTCGTCGAGATCTGGGTATCTCTCTCTTATATCGTTATAAATTTCATCGTAATAATTATCTCGAACATACTCTTCTTCATTCTCGGCTATGTCTCTAAGATAATCATCATCTGGATCCTCGGTACTCATCCTGTGCGAAGCTATTTCTAAATCATCCGGCTCGTATCTGCCGCTGTTGCCATCGCGCAAGTGTTCATACAGTTTGATGCGGTTTTCATCAATAAACCCTTGAACCTCTTCCCTCGTTACTGGCAAATTCTTTTCTGCCTTGCGCTCCAAATAGTCAGCAATACCAGAGAACGTGATCTGGTCATCTGTCACATTGTCAAAGCTCTTCAAGTCATTTAAAACTTTTAGCGGGTCTGTATCTTCACCCAAATTGGCGGCAGCTTTTGCAAGTGGGTTATAGAACAGCGGGGCTTGGTCATCGGTATCAACCTTGACTAATGGATTCTCTTCAACCACGGGAGCAGCCGCAGCCCTCTCCTCGCGGCGGGCAGTGCGAGCAGCATTAGCCGCTTCATTCTCAAGGCGTTTGTTGGCTCGGAAGATCGCAGACTTGGCATCGTCACCCTTGGCGAATATTTTGCCGCTAGCATCAAACAGAACGAACTTGCCGCCCTCCTGACCGAGCTTAAAGCCTTCTGGAACAGCCTCAGACATCGATGGGGCGTCCGGAAGAATGTTCATTCGCGGATCTACCCCGTACTTGCTGACTAGATTAGTCAGCCCCTCAGCGGCATACGGAGCGCCAGCTTTAGCCAGCGTTGAGGCACCCTTGAAGCCTGCCCTGCCAGCCTGATACATACCAGCCTGTAGGCCAAGAGTATCCAACACATCCATTGGCTCTGGAGCCTGTCCGTAGCCCAGTGCGGAGTAGGTCTTCTGTGCGCCAGTAATGCCAAGCAGGTCAGCAGGTTTGATCGCCTCCATAACCTTGCCAACGGTTGTCCGACCCTCGCCAAAGCCAGCAGGACGCATCTCGCCAGTCGCAGTGTCAACGGATGGGAAGAACTTGAAGCTGGTAGGCACCTCGGTCTCTTTGACCACAGTTCTTAGCTTAGATGGCTCGACGTACCTCTCCGGCACAACTAAGGCTTTTGGCAGGTACTTGTTGGCAAGGTCGCCAGCAATCCGAGCGCCCTCAGACGCCCGCTGAAAGAAATTACCGGGGGCTGGCTTTAAATCGGGCGAGCTTTGGCTAATGATGTCAGTAGCAATCTGCCCGCCCGAACGAGGCTGCGTCTGCTGCATATACAGCATCTGCTCTGGCCTGAGTTGAAACCCGTACTTCCTCTTCAGATTAGGCATCTCAGCCATCTTGACCTCGCTATCGCTTCATTTTCATTTTGACTTTCATCAGCGCCTTGCGGCTACCCTTGTAGACACTGCCGCCACGCTTCATTTGTTCTCGCTCTTCAGGCTCTTCAGCTTCCTGAATGATCACCGTCTCCTCTGGTTCTGGCTCTTCAACCGGGGGAACGTAATCAGACGGTATGATAACGCCAGCATTCTCGCCCTCTACCGAAGACGGGATGTTGACTTCAGGCTCAACGTAGTCGGCAGCGATAGGCGTTTCACCCATCATACGACCAGTTCCCTTACTAAAGACACCACCAATCGCTTGCTTCTTGGCTTGATCCATCGCAAACCTGTCAGCGCGTGACTCAAGCTCACGCAGCAACTTGCCTAACTCGGAAGCCTTGCCCGTGTTCAAGATGTCAGCAACTTTCGACGCCACCTGCTCGTTCTTGAACAGGTCTGGAGCCTTCTTGATGATTCGCATGAAAGTATTGAACGGACTGCCACCGGCAAGATCAAGCATCTGCGCGGCAGTGTTATCACTTTCAAATTCCTTCGAAAGTTCTTTGCGACGTCCTGTTGCCGAACCTTGACCAATCTGCTGCGCGTTTCTTACATTGCGAGATTCGACCTTTAATATGCCACGGAAAACATCGTACTCACCCTGCGTGTCAAACAACGCCCGCAGTCTGGCGGCGTTGTTCTCGGCACCGAGGATTTCTTCAGCAGCATTAATAGAGTTCTTCGCATTACCAATACGATCTTTGAAGAACTGTGCGTAGCCAATACGAACAGCATCGCGCTCTGTTGGCGTAAGTTTGCTGACATAACTCGTCGCCTCTTCAGGCGACATCTTGCTGTACTGACCACGACCAATGTCAAGAGCATCCAAAACCTCAAGGTCGCCCTTGTATTGCTGGCGAGCCATCTTGTAGTCAGGAACGATTTCATCCAACACATTCAAGAAGGTGTTCTTGTACTCATTCAAGGCTTGAGCAGCATCCTGAGAGGCCGCATTTTCACTGCGGCGACCAGAACGGATGATGTAATCCAAACCACGCTTCATCTGATCCAAGGTGCGAACGTCTGGAGCCGCTACCAGATCAATCTGATAGATGCCCGGCTGTGTCTCAGTGATCTTATAGATCTCCTTCATGTCGTACTTCGATGGATCCTTGCCTTGGGCAATTGCATTCGCCTTACGGATCTTGTTAGTCTCCAAGACCTGCTGGTACGCCTGTTTGAACTGCGGCTGGTTCAGCATATCTAAGATGCGAGGATCTTTGACTGTGCCGAACTTGTACGCACTCTCGTACAAATTATCTGCATTGCTGCGCAGGGCGTCCGTCAATTCAGTCTCGGTCTGGAACATGGTCTTGCCACCAGCCATATTCTCGCCAGCCATGTTCATCACACGACCCTTAGTCCCGCGACCAGTCTGGACAACGCTTTCCGTCATTTTTTTACGACCGCCGCCCGGACGTTGAGCTACGGCTTCGGCAAGGTCAGTAAGACCCGGAGAAACATCCCGCAGCTTAGTGTTGGGGCGGGTTCCTGTCGGGCCTGCCCACGGTATCTCCCCGCGCTCCAAAGCCACCTGACGGATAGCCTGCTGAGGCGTCAGCTTGTCCTGCGCCATCTTCTCAAGCACCTTGGCATACGCCTGCTCGTCGATGATGTTAGTTCCCGGCTTCACAAGGCGCTTATAGATGCCCTTGCCGCCTTGGTAGAGCAACTCACCACCCTTGCCAATAATTGGCGCTGTAACAGCCCCAAGCAGGCCGCTTTCGCCAGCCTCAAGCAATCGGTTGCCAATACCACCCTCGCCAGCACCGAAGCCGGAGATCGCTCCGTAGCCACCGCCAGCGGTCACCATGCGACGGGTTGGTGTCTTGGTGGAATACTCCATCGCCTTCCTAAAGATGCCGGGTGCGCGAGAGATGTCTGCGCCAGTCTTTGCCTGACCACCGGGGATAAACATTGCACCAATAGTGGGAGCTACGCCGCCAGCAAACTCAAAACCCAAAGCCTGACCGGGATTCTGCTCTGCGAACCGGCGGTAGTCAGCCCGGATCTCGTTCAGGTACTGGTCATAGCTCTTGTTCCTGTCCCCGAAAGACCGATACAAGGCTTCGGCCTCATCACCAAACGACATCCCCATACCCTGCCCAAAGAAGGCGCGAGCGCGGTTTGTGGTATCAGATCCCGGCTCCATCGGCTTCAGACGCACAACAGAATCAACCGGATCCCCGCCCTCCTGCATACGGACAACACCACCGTGGGCATACTTGTTACGCAGCGTCGCCAGATCGGAGTAGCCCATGTACCCACCCTGAGCGCGTTGCTGAGGGGGATAGAAAAACTGCTTGTACGTTTTCCGATTCTGATTGAGCCTCTCTGGGTTTCTGCGATCAAAAATTGGGTTTTGAGTCGCGTACTGCATCCAAGCAGCCTCAGCCCCATCAAGGTGGCGGTTGGCTTGGAAGTAGTCCGATAAGAACTTTGCCTTGTCCCGCGCCATCTGGTTGGCTGCTTTGAAGGCAAGGCCGATGTTTTGGTTTGCCTGATAGTTGTTACTGATATTGAGCGACATCTTAATAAGTTGCTTCGCATCAAAATCAGAAACAGCGCCAGTGCCTTCCTTCCTATTCTCTGGAGACATCGACGCTTGGATAGATTCCATCGTCTGATAGTCTTCTCCGAATGACGGCAAGAAGCTACGCTCACGACCAGTGGGCGCTCTCTTGTTTGCAGCCAAGAACCTATTGACATCACTATCGAGCTTTAACGTCTTGGCAGCGTCAGCCTCCAGCTTGCTCAAAGTTTTCTGGGCAGTTTTGGTATTGCTTACCAATAGTTGACCAGCGACCTTATCGTTCACCCCACGGTATGGTGTGTCGTTAAATGGGACGCCAAGGCGTTCGGCAATAACCTGACCTCCGGCAAGATCAATCGCCGGTTCTTTTTCTCTAGGCGCTCTTGGCGGCGGACGGCTTTGGCGCTTTTCGGCGATACGCTGATTCTTTTCGTCTGTTCTATATTGCGCTGCCCTAGCCTCAACCTTTTCTCTGTCTGCTTTATTCTCTGGAACAAGCGCATTACCAAAAATTTCCTGCGCTGCGCGAGCCAAATGCTTGTCTGTATAAAGTTGACCAGTTTCTCTTGCGGAAGGAGCTTTTTTGTCGCTAGCTGGTTTATCCAAACCAAGAACACTACGAGCGTTTGCTAAATCAGCTTCAGATACAGACTCTGGATTGTTTGAATGATTTTTTATTACTTCCCATGCCTGATCTTTGTAACCAAGAGGCTTGGTGCTGCCGGGTTTATTCAAACCAAGCACCGAATTGGCAAGATTTCTTTGCTCTTCAGTTGCGTCCTTTGAAAGCAAAGTTTGAACAGCCCAACGCTTTTCTTGGAATGCTTCTGTCTTTGGCGTCTCCGAAGGCTTCTCTAGCCCAAGCAAGATCCGAGCATCTTTTAAATCCTCTTCTGATACGCTATTTGGATCTTTTTTGTGCTGCTGAATTATGTCATATGCATTCTTTTTAACATCAAACTTATCTGGTGATGTTTTTTGTTTGTAGCGATTTTCAAACGACTCAATATACTTACCCAACTTTGCCTTATTGGGGTCGTTGTCAGGCATCCCTCTATATTCATCAAGCAACGCAAGATATTCGCTTCTAGAACCCTTGGGCTGAGGAATGCGAGCCATCTTCGTCAGATAATCGACATTCTCTTTAGCAGATTGCGCAGGAAGTTGTGCTTGCTGTAGCTGATACTTCAGCTTGGTCTCTTCATATGCTTGGCGATACTTTTCGCGTCTCGCGGCTTCCTCCGCAAGCGCCTCGTTTGCATAACCTAGGGACTCACCAAATGCACCAGTTCTGGTTGGCTTACCAAAGGCAGCAGCCAGCCTGAAGTACATTTCCGGGCTGTTCTCTGGGTTGGCGCGAGCAAGCAGAACATCCTGAGCCTGCTTCAGAATTTGTGCAGTCTGGGTGTTCTCTTCTTGGCGCTTTTTCTTGTAATCAAGAAACGCCGCAGACGCTAAGTCAACGTACTGGTTCTTCCCTACGTTGCTATATTGAACCGGCGGCTGACTGCTCTCTTCTTCAGTGTCAGTATCAACGTCAACCTGCGTGTCAATTTCTTGCTCGTCCATAATTTAATCCTTTACTTCTTACCCATATTGGTTAGACCAAGAACGGTTGCTGCGCCCTGTGCAATCTGCGACAGCGGAGACGGCTGATAGACCTCAGCAGGGCCATATCTTTCTTGATATTGCCTTGTCGGAAGCTGGATGCCTCGAATGACGTTGTTCAAGAATCCAATCTGCTCACGGTCATAATCACGCTGCTGCAAGAAGTCTTGATACGCAAGGTCAAGATTCTTTTGAGCCTGTTGCTGTTGGGTAGTGCCAACAGATTCAAGAGCCGCCGCACCACTAAGACCAAGAGACTGCTCAAGAGCGCCGACGCGACCCAACTGCTCGCCAGCTTGTAGGCGTCTCGTAAGATCCGCTTGCGTCAAGGCACCAGAGATTTGACCCAATTGAGCAAGGCGAGCTTGATCTGCCTGCATTAACTGTGCAGCCTGCCCATAGCCCTGTTGGAGCGCCTGAGTCTGCTGCGCCATTGTGGACTCACCAAGATCGCGAACGGCACGACCAACAGCCTCACCGCTACGGCTTCCGCCAAAAGTTCCGCCAGCAATGAACTGGTTTTGGATTGCCGGAAGAATGTTTTCCTTCAACTGACGTTGAGACAGCGCACCAATTCGATCAACAACCTGATTAGTGTAGGGGTTCATGTAGCTTGAAATCCCCTGCGGAACTCTAATCGCAGACTGCTCAAAATAAGGCGATGCCTGTGCTAAAGAGCTTTCAGTGCCAGCAGATTGGGTGAACGCTCGCGCCTGATTTAGGTCTGGCTTGTAGGCTCCGACCACATTCTCCGTCATATCAAACGCTCGCCGCTGATTCGGCGTAAAGCTAGAGATCCTAGCCCCACCAACATAAGGTTGATAGCCCTCAGCAGCAATGGCATTTGCCTTGCCAATCAGACCCTTTGTGTAGCTCTGATACCAGTCAGGCAAGTCATTGACTGTTTTTGTGCCAGTTGTGACGTTCTCTGGGACTTGCCCTTCAAACAGAAAGTCTGCAATACCCATGATTTACCTCTTTTTGCTTAGGTAGGCCAACGGTGATTTAGCGTCTGGAGAAAACTTACCCTTGGACAATGCGCCACCCTTTTGCTTACGAACAGCCTGACGCATCTCTTCAAGGCGTCGTGCGCCAGCTTCGGATGATCCGTTGCCAAGCAAAGAAACCGTCTCAGCATCCATTACAAATTCACCCGGAGACAACAAAGCCTCGATGTGATCAGAGCGACCATCACCGCGAGATCCGCCTTCTGCGTAGCCACCGCCCTCATAGCGACGAACGCTATTTGGTACGTTGCCATACTTGTAGAAGGCAAACGCAGGATTCATCTTGGAAGGTGCCTGTGGCATAACTGCACCACCCTCTTGGTAACGCTCTTCCTCTGGCGTGTAAGGATCATAAATTGAATTAGAGAAGAATCTTCCTTCGCCTCCTTTGTCTTCACCATAGCGAGAAAGTTCTTCTTCAGTGTATGGCGTGTACACCTGTCTTTTCAGGGTGTATTGAGGCATAGGTTCGTAATACGTCTTCTCCGCTTCTGCCATTTGCTCTTGCATACGCTTTTGTTCTTCGGTGAGACGCTCTTCTTCCTCATCCTTTTTGTCCATCAACGACTTAACAGCGGCTCCCGTTCCAACAACACCAAGAGCAGTTGTGTTTGGGTATGTCTTGGCAAAATCTATAGCCTCATCAAGATACTCGCCACCTGTGTCGGAAACTGCTTTAGCAATCTTATCCCACTCACCTTTAGACGCAGTTAAATAATCCCAACCTTTTTCTGGTTGTTGTGTAATTTGGTTATATACCTCAAGCGGAGATTTGGGCGTAACTCTAGTAGCATCATCTAAAAATGAAGCTGTCTCATCTACATAATTACCAAGAACATTTGTTCCTTTGGTCAACATAGGGGAATCCAGAACACCTTTATTTACGGTGCCAGCGCCTTCGACAATATCTCCGGCTGCTTGTTTTGCAATATTGCCACCAGCATAACTATTAGCGCCACCAGTATAGGTTTCTGATGGCATTGTGTTGCCACCGGCAGTAGAGGAATTCATAAAATTTCTTTGCCCCGGACTCATAAGCGTGTCGTCCCAAGCCCGAGCGACATCGTCCCCAAGTCCTGCGCCAGCAACTTCATCGCTAAGTCCCGCGCCAACAACATCATCCCCCAAGCCTGCGGTAACAATTTCATCGCCGCTTGAAGCAATTGTGGCTCCAATGTCATCGCCACTAGATGCAAGTGCAGAGGCGGCTTCGTCACCACTTGATGCAACAGTGCTTTTTGCGGCAGCAGTTGCTGCGTCATCAGAGACGGCAGCCACATCATCCCCAAATCCTCCGGCAATTTTTCCACCAACCCAAGAGGCAGCGCCAGCCATCACGCCACCCTTGACTGCCTCATCAAATTCTTCGCCCTGAACTAACCCGGCGGCAGTGTTAGCAACGCCAGCGGCAAGTGCGCCAGCCTTGAGGCCAAGAAATGGTATACCGTATGAAAAGGCTGCTGCGGTTGCGATTGCAGTTAATGGGTCATCAAGAACCGACTCAACCACATCTCCAGCAAAATCAACAACCCCCTCAATAGCTTCAACGACTACGCTCATGATTACACCTCGCCTTGTGTTCTAGGTGCCAACGCGCCAAGCGCACCCATTTGTTGACCACCACCCATCGGGGGCATACCGCCGCCCAGAGGAGCCTGACCCATCGGCGGACGCCCCATCGGGGGCTGTGCCTGCTGCCCCATCATCGGCTGACCTAAGTCACCACCGATGTTCGGCGTCTCCATACCTTCCATTGCATCCTGTGGGCGACCAAGCTGGAGCGTGACCAAATACTGACCATCAGGCTCTTTTCTTACTTCGTATCCCATGTCGGGGTTAGGTGGGTCTCTGCTGATTACACGAAAAATGTTCAGCAGCGATTGATCTTTGAATTTAGTGATCAGTTGATAAAAGCCAGCGCGGTACGCATCCATTACAAACTGATAGCTTGCTTGTAGGAAGTTCTCGGCGGTGTCTGAATTCAGTGCGCGGAAAGAACCGATACCGGGTTTCTTAACGTCTGCATGAATGACAAAAATGGTATTGCCGTATCGATAGAACTTGGAGTTTGGCATTTGTATTTCTTTTACAAATGCTGCGTACACAATTTCTAATGGGTATTGCGATTGGCTCTGTTCGGCTGCTGTCTGCAAAATCTCATTGACAGTGAGCATCTGCTGTTTGCTGTCAACTATCATAGCTATATCCTCATGTTAAAAATTGCAGCCGAGTAAACATTACCCATTCCTGCTGCTAAACTTAGACAATAGCCGTCTGGTGCATCAACAGGCTCAGATAGAAATACCTTGTCGCTCTCTGTTCTGTTCTCTATCGCCGGTACTTGACCAGCGCACATATCTTCCCAAAGAAGGATTGTTTCAAGAAGGCCACTTGCGCCCATCGTATGACCGATCTTTTGCTTGTATGACGTAGCAACGAAATCAGTAAACGACGAAAGAATCGCAGCCTTCTCAGCTTGGTTATTCGATTTCGTGCCAGTGCCATGCGTCTTGATGATTGAGATTTCATCATTCATCACCCCCGAGTGAAACAGTGCGCCGTTGATTGCATTAACGTAACCCTGCCCATCTTCTCGTTGACCAATGGCATTTGCCACTTCCTCGCTTGCAGACCAAGCACCTTTCAATTCAAACTTGGGATCCTTGGTCACCGCATTCTCAGCCTCGAAGACTGCCAACACAGCGCCCTGACCCACATAAAAGCCTTCATTACGATCATCAAATGCACTAGGCTTGATGTCTTGGCTCTCCTCTTTTGCCTGCGTCAAACAGGCTCCAGACTCGCCAAAGAAATCCAGCACCGAGTGGCTGACTGCGTCCTCAACACCGAGAACCACCACCCGAGAAAACCCATAAAACTTGATGATCGTAACGACATCCATCAGCACCTTCAGCGACGACACGCAGGCCGTTGCGTCAGTGGTGATGAGGTCGTTAGCACCACAAGCCTGCGCCACCCTGCCTGCATACACCTGCGTCAGACTCAACGGCAAAAACTTGTACTGATACGTCAACCTCGACTGCTTAGTCACCCTTGGGTTGATCCCGGCAAAGTGTGCGTTGCCAGAAGCCAAGATGAAAGCCGTCTTCCCTACCTTACTGCTCTTCAGGGACTCAAAAAGCTCCCTGTCTAATACTTTGTCCGCTAATTTGTGCGGAGCGTAAATCAAACCTGTGTGAGCGTTTTTGTATGTTTCTGGAAACCAATGAACCTTTTGCGGATAAAGAACATCATCAAAAAGTTCAACCTCTCTTGTGCTTGCGATCCGGTAATCCGTCAGGTAGATCTTCATTTGATTGCTTCCAACGCAGCAGCCAATGATTCCGGCATACGCCGCTTGTGCTGCATGAGCCAATCAAAAAGCTCCTGAACAGTTGTTGCACTTAGAGTCTTGCCGGTCTCCTCGTCAATATCAAACACATCACATAAATACACGCTTGTCAGCAGCATATCCAAGCTATCTAACCCCGAGTCAGCCAACTTGTCCGACATTGAGGTAACATCTTTGTATTCAGCATTAAAAGGCTTTGCTATCTTCGCTACTGCATTCAGCAGCGTCATAAAGTCTTGCTCAGTCATGCCATCACCTGTGCGAAGCGACTAGCCCAATCACGCCAGTCTGAGAAGTAAAGTGGGTTTGGAGGATTCTTCTGACTGATCCCCGAGATGACGCAAAAAGCGACAGCCCAATTCTGCCACTCGTTCTCGTCAACCAGCCGGGGGATGGGGCCATATTCATCTAGGTCGAGTACGATCTGATCTGCCCAATCCCTTAAACTGATTATAACTGGCAAAGTTATCAATTTGTCGCCCCCAAGACGGTGCCATCAGCACTTTCTATGTGGGCAATGACCTGACCCATCTGGTAGTTGCCGTTGAGAATGTTGGACTCAAACCGGAACCGCATTTCCCGTCGGATCTCCTTAAAGAAGACGACCTGCTCATAAGGCGTGGATGGGTTCGGGACGATAGTCCGAGGCTCGCTGGCAATCTCTTTCGCCCGAGCATTTGCCCGACCGACGATCTGCACCGTCATATTCCCGGTTTGCACAAAGTCAGGCTCAATCAACTCGCACCGCAGCGACCTGTTCGCACCCTCTAGCGCCACCGCACTAATGTCAGCCGTCTCAAAGTAACTCTGGATGGCGTTGGCGTTATTGATGTCAATTTCGTCAACACCGACCTCATGCTGCCAGAATTTGTAGTTGTCGTTTGTGTAAGTAATGCGGATGTCCCCGGCCTCGGTAACCCGAGTGTCCCCCGCCTGAGTCTGGCGAATGGTGGGCGGTGCCTTGTCCTGATTGATGGTGACGCCGGTGAGCAGTGGCGTGGCAAACTGCGCCGCAAATTCGCCCGCAGAGCGCCCGCCGTTGGGAAGCTCAGTGTCGTACCAAGTCTGCTCCCGGACGTTGTAAATGACCGCATGAGTGCATTCTGTGGCATTGCCTCTTGGGTAGCACCACCAGATCTCGCCGAACCTCGGCACCTTGAAGGCAAACACCCGCTGCGAGTAGGCGCGGTTCAGCCCATCAAAGAAATAGTTGATATTCATTGTGTTTTCGACATCTCGAACAACACCGTTGAACATCAGGAAGCGATCAACCCCGCACCAGAAGTACACCCCGTCGTACTCAATAACGGAGGCTGGAGACATGATCGAGCTTTGCGAGCTAATCGTGTCGAACTGGAAGGTCTGCGAGCCACCAACAAAGGATGCCCGGACAACCGCATCAGCAGACCAATACAGCCCCGCTGGAGCGTTTCCGGGGCCACCTCGAAGCGGTAACCCTCGGACAATCTTTTGGGCGGCTACACGGGCGTTCCCGGAGCCGTCGCCAAACAAATCAGACGGGTTACCGGGAACAGACCAGCCAATCGAGCCATCCGTCCCGAACACGGTCAAGTACGGGTGCAGAACGCAAACCCCGCCCGTTACCGACACCCCGGCAGGAATGGCAACCTCGGTCAAGCGATCCGGCGCTCTCATGTCGCCATAGAAGACCTGACCGCCAAGTGAGTTGTACAGCGTGTTCGCGTTCGGGGCGACCTGCGCAATAATCTTGTTCGATGGCACTAGACTGATTGAGTCATACAGCACATCGAACTGCCACATATTGTTTGGGCTGAACTGCATCGTGACCGGCGTCCGGTCAACCACCGCACTGGCATTGCCGTTCTGATCCAGAGAAAATCGCTCCAGAAACTCCGAGCTACCAGAGTGAACAAAGGTAGAGCCGTTCTCTGTGAACGTCTTCATCCCACGGCTAATTTCTGTCAGGAAATTACTGACAGTCTTGTAGCCAAAAATCTTCCTCGGCAAGCCTCGCTGAAAGCGAACCCACTGCCCATCGACATAGTAGTCGCCCTCGAACTTAGTGCCGTCCCGCTTAATGCCGGGTTTCGAGGCAATAGGAACGGTTTTGATTGGCATCAGAATGTCCCGCCATCAATAGGGTCAAGTCCAAGATTGATAAGTGCTTGCGGTGCATTTGTAGCGCCAGTTCCACCCAAAGCAATTGGAATAGGAATACTGATACCACCACTCTCGGCGGGAACCACTTGGTTACCGTTACAGTACAAAATGGCTGATGCAGTCTGCGTTATCGTAACGCCGGAGGTCGTGGCAGTTTTCACCGCCAATGGGAAAGCGCCCGTCGTGTTGTTTGTCACCCAATACTGCTGAATGGTGTTCGGCACAATGATGTTTCTAGGCCCAGTCAACACCCCAGTAAATTCATACGCAACACGGTTTAGTTCAGCACCAGTCAGGATGTAGTCACCAATGCCCGACACATCAATCACTGTGTAGTCAAACGCAAAAACAGCCGACTGACCTAATCCAAGCGTGTAATAAGTAGAGCCATCACTGACGACGATACAAGAATCCAACGGCTGCAAGGTGACTGCTGAATACCCATCAACCAAGCTGGTCGCGGCAATAGACAATACACCCGATCCGGCATTCTTAAACTGCACAAACCAGTTGTTAATCGCCGCAGATGGGGAAGCAAGAGGCAACGTAAACGTACCTGTACCACCAGTCCATATAAAGGTATTTGCCCTGTCTGGAACAGTCACAGTGTGGCTTGTTGAATAGGACAGCGTCGGCATCGACTGCGACAGCAAAGACCCGAGAGCAATAATGCCTGTGCCAGCAAGGGAAGCGGCATTGACCGCTGACACCGCAGCGCCGTATTGGAATGCCCGCCATGTGCCAGCAGCCGTGGTGTTATTGGTCAGATAGATCTGCCAAGTCTGCCCCGCAGTTGCATTCAACACCTGAACGCCAGCGTTGTCCTGTACGATGAATGAGTTTGCGCCTGTATTGTTGAACAGGATCGTCTGACCGTTCGACACCTCATTTGCAGGAGGGAGCCTTAAGACGTAGCCATTCGAGTTGCTCGAAACATCCATGATGGTTGCAACAACTCTGGTGCCAGCAGAAGTTTCGACAGGCCAAGAAAACTCTGTAATAGCGACAGATAGCGTTACCGAGGCGTAAGAAACACTAGATGGCGCAATATTGTCGCCACCAAAAATTTGGGTAAAGACGGTCATAGTTATGCCTCTGTTCTCTGTGTTGACCTATCCACAATCTTCTTCATGTCTTCAGTATTCAGAGAAGAGATGGACATATCGTAAAAGCTCTGCCAAATAGGAATGCGCTCATCGTTCTTCAGAAACGGAGTCGCTTCCAGAAGCGTTCCGTAGAGCAGGGCATTTGGTGCGTAATCCGTCAGCCAGTTCTGCTGCTGCGCGGTATCAAGCAGCGGTGGCAACTCGTAGTAAACAATCTCTACCGGGTAGTTCTCATCTGGGGTAGCAGCAAACAGCCAGTGACGGTAATCGTAGTCTGCGTAAAACTCTGGCTCACCAACCTCAACCTGATCAGGCCAGTACGTCCGGCAATACTCGTAGCTCCGGGTAAATAGCGTCTTACGGTAGTCGTTTGTCAGCCCTGTGCCGATATTGATCGACACCGTCTCACGCCAGCGGTCAGGCTTTGCCATCACACAAACCCCGGCCTGCATGGTCGTGGTCACCACGTTCTGGAAGCCCTGAATCTTGATGTCGCGAGCAATCCGACGCTCCGCCAGATTGATCAGCTTGGGGATCTGCTCATAAACAATCGGGTCGGTTGCCAGCGAAGCGCCGCGCTCCAGATAGTTTCTGACATCGTCCCGCAAGCCGTTAAATGTCATTGCCTGTGGCATAGCTATTCCTTATTAAGCCAGCATGGTCTCGGCGTGGGTTTTAGTCTCCGCCACTCGGCGTAACCACCCCTTACCAAACGTACCAAACGTAGGCAGACTGCGATAAAACGCCTCTTTTTCTGCACTGAATTTTGCCACCAATTCGGTCTGATTTGCCTCTTTTAATGCCTGCATGGTCTTAGGGCCAATCGCGCCGTCCGGATTGGCTCCAACGGCTTTTTGCATGATTCTGATCGCCCGACCGGGGCCAGCGTTGACGGCGAAGTCAAACATCAGGTAATCCAGCCCATCTGGCATTTCGTCGCCCCTGACTGCGTCCCAATACTTTTTGCGGTACATGGGAGCCACAACCTCTGGGGTCAAAGCTCGCATAGCTTTTTCGTCCACCGCCTTGCCTACCCACTCCTCCCAGACCTTCTTGGTCACGCCGAGATTGGTCATGCCACCGGGGTCTTTGGGGTGGTTTACGAAACCGCCCTCATGCTTCAGGATGGCTTTAAGGGCTTCGTCAAAGTTCTCTTTCATTTCTTGGCCTTCATATCAATGATCTTTTCAAGGGTGCGACCACCAAAGTAGAAGGACATTACAAGCATCCCCCACTGCCCCAAAAGCTCCACAAACGAGTCGGCAATATCAACCAACGCCGCATCAAGAATCGCCAAGACTAGGTACGCCACCAGAATGTAGATCAGGGTCAGCGGGCGAATATTCTTAGACAGCCAGCTATCGCTTGCCATATCCGCCTTCAAGCGGTCAGTCAGATTGTTCTGCTCCGTCTTGTACAGGTCAGTGTCATTCGCCATCTTCGCGAGTTCACCATCCTGAGCCATCTTTGCAAGCTCTAGTTGAGCTTTAGCCTTGGCTTCTGGGTCAGGAATTAGTTTGTCAATCAGTTTGCCGCCAATGCCTAGCAGCGCGTCCAGTCCTAGCATATCAACCCCCCTGTTGAAACATCCACCATATAGCCCAACAAAACAGCAAAATAATGCAAACAATTACAATGCTTGCACCCACAGTTTCAATGTTGTCTTTCATCCGCTGTCGTTCACGACGCTTTTGCATTTCAAGCCGCTTCTCATGAAGCCGCTTCTCTGTCTCCGCCTGTCTAGAGGCTTCAGCCTTTGCCTCGCGTTCAGCCCGCAGCTTACCCATGCGCTGCCAAAACTCGTCCCACATTCCAGCTTCTTGGAAGTGGTAGGTGAAGATGTGCTTAATGTCGTCGTAATACTGCTTAATCTGACGATCAATAATCATCAACTCCATCACATACTCAGCATCAGAAATGTACTCTGGTACTGGCTCCCCCTTGGCAACAGCGGCCTCTTGCGCCACTTTTGCCTCTTCAAGCTGACTACGTTTTGTTTCATACTTACCTGCCGCCGAGAAAAACTTGGTAACCCCAGACATAGAGTCAGCAAGCGTCTTCCCAGATTCAACTGCGCCATTGATCTCGTCAAAAGCCTCTTTAGCAAGGGCAGCAGCTTCTCTAACGCCGGTAACAACCGCCTTGACTCCAGCGACTGCCAAACCAATTGTTACCGGGTCAATCATTTGTCAGCTTTGTTGTCCAGTTTATTAAATATTTGCTTTAACATATCTTTTACTTCGTCTATGTCACGACGATAGTCTTCTTTTTGAACGTATAGCAAAGGCAAGTCAGCCATCTTGTCCTCAAGACGAACAACTGACTTTGTGATGCTGTTCAGAATCCAGCCACCAAAGAAACCGGCAACAGTAAACCCGACATTGATTAAAAATTGCGGTTCCATCAAACGCTTTCAGGCCAAGTTAGTTGCAATGCTGCCAATTCATCAACCGTAGCGCAAGCAGCTACCGCAGCCTCATTTGCATTTGAGGCAGTGCGGATAGCCGACCTTGCAGCCAATGTCTCAGCATCTATCGATGTGCCGGTCTCAGTAGCGCGAATAATTTTCCAATCCGTTGGAGAAAGCATTGAGCCAGCGGTCTGCTTGATCTGCGCGATTAGATTAGCTTTGCACTGGTCTAGGTCTTTGGGGTTGTCTGGCCCCCAGTAATAACGGTCATCATAGGCAACGGGATCGGCGACCTCGGTGATGCCGATGGCCTCTTTCTCTGCCAGCGTTGTCATACGCAGCCAGTTTGCTGGATACTGAATATCGTTGTGCGTGAATGGCACATCGAGAGCCAGCGGTGATCCATTGAGTAGAAACATGATTACCTCGCAAGAGAATACTTGAATGGGTTTTCGGCAAAGGCGGCGAAAATGTAGGTAGCGCCATTTGTGTTGTTGCCAGAATTCCTGATCTTGAAGCCATTCGCCGTGGCGTCGCAAAATCCTTGTGTTGTGTCTGCGTTGCTTAAGTCCGGGCGCAAAAGATCGGTCATCTCGTTATATGTGCTTCTCGCAGTGTCGTACAGCCACCAAGAACCTGTTGCCCCGCTGGCAGCTTTGGTGAGAATCCACCTCGGCCTAAAGCCAAGAAACACAAAAGGCCCATCCGCGCTGCCGTTGCCGGTGTACGATCCGAACGCACTAAAACCTGACACAGCGGCGAATAGGTAGGCGACGTAGGTTGTTCCATTTGCTGATAGTCCAGAAGCCAATGTAAACTGCGTTGATGTTGGCGCTGTGTTGTTCCAATATGCTGACGTTGTATTTGTTGCTCCTGTTGATTCAAGTTGTACTGCGCCTGTCGCTCCAATTGAAACGTGATACACAGGCCAGCCACCAGTAGCAGATCGAGACTTTGTGATAATCATGGATGGCACAACACCAAGATTGTGAGAAACATTAAGTGTCGCACCCGTACCCGTATACGTCACAATATCGAAGCCCTGCGTCGCACCTTCTTTCCATGCCCAACCTACATACGTATCACCTGACTTATTCCAGTTATCCCAAGTCGATGATCCATTCGTCGTGGTAAATCCATCTGCATCAAATGATGACAAATATCCATACAAAGTATCGTTGAAACCACCTTCAGCGCCCGTACTGTTAGAAGCTAAAGTTTTGCTAGTACCAGCACCGCGAACCGAATCGAACAAGTGATGGTCTTGAGCAGACGCTCTGTCTTTCTCCCAAACAAGATCAGGCTGAAATCCAAGACCTGTCAACGAACGAGTAGCACCAGCAGAACCACCTGTTCCTGACCAAGTAAGCACGTTCATATACTGATTGCCCTTCAGGATAGTCGGTGTCGGCAGGTTCAGCGTGTTCAGTGCTTTGAAGCCGGTCGGTGGTGTGTAGGCGAAGGGGCGCTGACCGAATGTCAGGTCAAACGTAGATGCGCTGGCACTGCTGCCGCTTTCTACATAGCCAGCAGCCCATGTCTTGCCGCTGCCAAACGTTTTCCCGTTTGTTCCGCTTAAAGGATTACCGCTGTTCTGCCAAGTTCCGTTCTTGCTAAACCAGATCAGATTGTTGTCAAAGTCAACGGCAATGCCAATAACATCTCCAGTCGTGTATGTATTTCCAAAAGATACGCCTGTTGTTTCGTTGTAATAATTTCCGTCATAGCCATAAAGAACCGGCCCTGCACTTCCTTGAAGTGACCCGCCATTGAAGTTGACTGCGGTATTAAACATCCCGACAAACGGCTGTGATCCAGCGGTTGTAACGGTTGCCTCCCAATACCATTTCCCAGTATTGATAACGAATGTGCTGTGAATTGAGTAATTAAATGGGGGGCCGCCTGTGCCGCCTCCGACAAAACGCAGATTACCGTTCGACTTTGTACTGCCGCTGCCCATGTACAGCAACGGATTCAGCGTTGCATAATTCCCCCGCCCATTGCCGCCATCAGCCCACAGCGTCGGCACATCCAGCATGGAGTCATACGTCGCACCAGCAGTCACGCTGATGTTGTTCGGTGTCCAGTTGTTGCCGTTGCCTGAGTAGTCCTTGCCAATAGCCGCAGCAGTCGCAGCAGAGTTATCGCTGAAGTTTAGGTAGAAACCGTTTGTGCCGTAAGTGCCTGCGTACTTCTTTGGTTGCCAGACTCCGGTGACAGGATTGGTTTCGCCGAAGTAAGACGGATCAAGTGCCTGACCGTCAATTAAATTTATTTCGGTAAGATAACCATCAAGATAATCGTTTGAGTTTCTTGTGTTGCGACCAATGTTATGGGCAACATTATTGTTGACCGCTGTATCTGTATTTTGTGGAGGCGGTGTATTTGTAGCCCATGCAGTTATTTCCACCCCATTGACATAAACTCTAACCCTATTCGCAGCAGTTGCTTGTGTCGTATCTACCTTGTAGACAATGTGATACCACGCACTTGGATCACGATAAACCGGTGTAGACACCATCAAAAATGATGCAGAGAAACCTTGAATCCTAAGTTGGTTAGATTGAAAACTTAATTGGCATAAGCCGCTATCTGAATCGGCAGAATATGCGTACATCAGATTCAATGTCGTGGACAGCGACCCTAGCTTAACCCACCCACTCCATGTCCAAGTCTTGCGGTTGCCAGCACTCGCAGGAGTCCGATTGAAATACGCACTCGCGCTCGACCGCAGCCGCACAGAACGGCTGATCTGGTAACCAGCCGAATTGAGCAACAATGAACTTCCCATCATTACGTTCATTACTTAACATCCGGTAAGAAGTTGGTAATAATCTTCGTCGAGCTTGAAACATAAAAAGCAATAACATCAACCGCTGAGGCAGTTGCAGTCAAGCTCGGAACCGTACCGTTTGAAAAGTCCCAATACGATCCAAAAGCCATTGTCCTTGGCGTAGCGCCTTGCGTAATCACGATCACACCATACTGACCCGGCGTCATGTTGGTCGGATTAGCTAGCGTCGTGTTCTCCGTCGTTGTGTGCGTAAAGTTGTTGGCTAGGTTCAGATTGACCGCAATCGAGCCAGCAGAGCTTGTCAGAGCAACCAGTGCGCCATTCGAGGCCATTTGTATCGTAACTCGCCCTGTGGAGTCGATACGCATATCCTCTGTGCCAGCAGTAGCAAAGGCAATCGTATCCGCAGCGGGATAGAAGATGCCCGTGTTGCTGTCTGTGCCTTCATAGGATGGATTAGACGCAGTGCCGTCTACTCCGCTAACTCCGTTTGTGCCGTCTAATACGAGTGGCATAGTTATGCTCCTTCTAGCGCGGCTACTTTCGCCTGCAATGTTTCAATCATTTGCTGTTGCTCTTGAATGGCTGCGGTAAGAGTTGCGACCAAGAATGATGTGTCGATACCCTGTGGCTTAATGCTGCCGTCTTCGTTGACTGCATCTTTCTCACCACTTACTGCGTCTGGTACAACTTCCGCCAGTTCGTGAGCAATAAAACCTTGACCGCTTGACCCGTCAATTTTCCAAGTATAGGCGCAAGGCTTAAGCGCGGCGACCTTTGATAATGCGCCGGTCATCGGTTGCACGTTTTCTTTTAGACGGTAGTCGGATGACGTAACGTAAGCCGTAGAAGAAAGGGTAGTAGTGATATTACCGACAGTGGTTGAAGAAGGACGTCTAAAACCAATAGCAGTATGTGTTCCGGCTGCGGTATTGGTATTAACAATGATTAAACCTTCTTGCGAAGCGCCGTCACTTGTAATGTTTACTTTCTCAAGACTGGCTCGGGTGGTAGCGTTAATCAGCAAATTACCGCCGGAGTCGATAACCATTCTCCATGCCGCTGCTGTTTCGTCATAAACAACCAATGCGCCATTTGTAAAACCACCTACAGTGCCAAGAACGCCAACACGAAACTGCCGCTGATCGTTTTTATAAAGTGTTGCAGCGTTATATCCATTCGCTTGCGTATCTTCAATTCTTAAATAAGTATTTCCTGATCCCCTAACATCCAGCTTATGCGCTGGAGAACTCGTACCAATCCCCACATTCCCCGACGTATCAACCCGCATACGCTCGGAGCCGCCGGTGTAGAATGTCATTGGCAGGTAAGAGCCTGTGCCACTAATAGTCGAATTCAATCGTGCTTCGGTTCCAGCATTTGCTGTGCCAACAAAAAATCCTGCGGCATTGCTTGGATCAGAGTTATTAAAGAATCCAAAATTAGCTACTGTTCCGGAACCGTTTGGAATTACTATCGTTTGTGTTCCTCCATTCACCGTACTCGTCTGAAACGCAACACGGTTAGCCACCGTCGCATTGCTGAAGTCGCCGGTAATCCTAGCCCCTGACGTTGGGATGTTTATATTACCTGTTGTATCTAGCCCAATAACGTCTGTACCGCCTACCTGAATGGCTGCGGAGCCGTCTACGTTTGCTTTTATTCCGGCTGTCATTGTGATACTCCTTCATTTGCTGGCAATGGTTCGTTGCCTTCTTTACCAGTGCCATTGCACTTGCTGCATTTGCCAACAGACCTTGGCTCCCAGATTGGCACAACACCACGCCCATCGCAAACACCGCAGATTGGTCTGTATTTAGGAATCGGCGGGTTTGCTATTTGACTAAACGAAATCATGACTGCACCTCATCTGCGGGGGCTGGTTCGTTGCCTTCTTCAAGCCAACGCAAATAGGCTTGGTAGTCTGTGTTAGCGGGGTCGAATGGGATAAATGCGGTATCAGTAAGACGCTGAACAATATTTGAGTTTTTAGTCAATTTATACATTTTTTACCTTACAGTTCTATTGATGCAACCCATTGAGTACCAAAAGCCGAACTTACTGAAGCACCGCCCATAGAAATTGTGAACGCACTATCTCCAATCGAATCAAAAGTAACTGCTCTCTCAGCTCCGACGTTATAGTCTCTTCCGTTTCCTGCTGTACCTGTTCCCGGAGAATATGCCGTCATGAGTGGGGCGGCTCTTTTTGTGACTTTAAATGTCATAGATGTGCCTGCAATACCATTAGCCCTTATAGACGTAAACATACCTAAACTACTTACAGTTCCCGGCGTTGTCCCTTGGTCGTAAGATTTCTCATAATACCGCTGACACCTCACCAACTCCGTACCATAATCGCGGAAATCAAAGCTCGTCGCTGTGCTGCCTTTTTCGAGTTGTACGCCGGTGATGTACCAAGTGGCGGCATTTGTACCTACTACGGATACTGTGCCTGATGGAGCAAATGCTGTAGTTCCAGAAGCCCAAGCGCCATTTGTGGCAGCGCCATAAGTAGAACCTGTACCCAAATTAAAATTTACATAAAGGCCATTACCGTTAGTAGCGCCAATCCAAGTCCCTGAAGTATCCCCAACAATCGTGATTGTTTTTTGTTCCCAAGTATTTGCAGCGGATATAGTGTATGTAAATCCATAACTTCTATTTTCTGCGTTATTCTGTAAAGCACCGCCAAATGTTCCTGTAAGACTAGACCTAACCCAAAAAGATAAGGTCAATGTCGCTGCGTTTGCAGTTCCGTATGCAAAATCGGCAAAGTTAAAACCTTCAATAAGTTGTTGAATAACAAAATAATCCGCTGCCAAGACTGAGTATGCAGACGAAGAAGTAACGCCAAGATAATTAGAAAATCCAGCAGGCGGTGTTACAGACCCGGCATTTTGCTGAACCGTAAATTTAGATGCTTGGCTTCTTCTGCATTTCCATCGATCAAGCGAATACGCAAAATCCGCTGGGTTCAAACTCGCCCCCGCATTCCGCTGGTCGATGACCATAGCCCCGTTGATGATGCGGTTACGAAAGCCAAAGCCCATACCCAACCCCGCACCGCCAATACTCGGTGCAGCAGTCATCAGGATCGTGTCTGTGTTCGCATTTCCTAACGTGGTATTGCCATCAACCGTCAGATTGCCTGCGAACGCCACGCTCTGGTCTGTGCCAAGCGTCATCGCAGCCGTACCTGCACCAGACCCCGTGTTGAACTGTAGGATGCCAGTAGCGTCTGGCGTTACTTGTGCGCCGGATGCGACGTTGCCCGCTTTAATTACTGTTGCCATGTTTTATCCCTTTACACAACCGTCCAACGCGAACCGTCAGATACTGTTACCGTGACACCATTAGCAATCGTAATGACACCCGGAGACATCGCGTTATCACCAGTGGCTACCGTGTAACTCGCCGTAATCGTTGCGCTACTCGCAAAAATACCATTCGAAGCCCTAGGAATAGATGCGCTAAATTCACCCGTAGAAGGTTTGTAGAGCAACTTCGCGTTCGAAGTAAATAGGCTCTCAGCCGTACCACTTGTAGCCCCAGCAAAGACCGGAAACAGATTACTTGCTGTGCTGGTGTCGTTAGAGAGCGTTGATCCACCAATCGATTTCCAAGCCGGAGAGGATCCGCTATACCCCTCGAACTGACTCGTTGAGGTGTTATAACGAATCATCCCGGTCGCCGGACTCCCCGGCTGCTCCCCAGACGTACCCTTACTAATTAGCAAGGCACCCGTGGATGTAAACGACGAATCAGCAGTAGCCGTCAACGCACCCGTGATGCTGGTGTTGCCAGAAACCGTGAGCTTTTCTGTAATGGAGGTCGTGCCGATGCCAACATTGCCAGTCGCATCAATTGCAAATGGCGTAGTGTCTGGGTTTGCGCTGTCCTCAACCAACAATGCATAGCCAGCCCCTCTCTGGGTAATTCTTACCGCAGGGGAGGCGCTACTCACATCAATAACGACTGGATCACTGTAGCTAGTGCCAGAGGCCAGCAGAACGACGGAGCCAGCATTGTTCAACGTATAGAGCTTGCGATCCGTTGTGTTGACCGCCAATTCCCCCTCAACCAAGCTACCGGGGGATGGAACAACGCCAGCACCATCGTTGTTCTTGGTGATGATAGTTACTACTGCCATTTAAGCCTCCAAAGGCGCATCTGGGCGCGTGAACGGGAGCGTGATGTTTTCCGTCTGTCTCGCTGGCAATCGATACGGATCAAGGTCGTCGAGGTCGTACCGACACACCCGCAAGCCGGGGCTATTCGGATCCGAGTACAACTCGTCCAAAGACATCTTGATGCGGCAGCGGTCGCATACGCCTATGCCGTAAGTAGATTTTCCCGTAGGATCAAGCCAGATGCTCATCGTGTGTAAATAGAAATGTTGGGTGTAAAGTAAATTGGCGAGTTGTCGCGCTCTTCCATCTCCGCCTCGCTCAATGCCCGTAAAGCCTTCTGATCCAGCACCTGCACATATCCCGGCTCAACCTGCGACATCTCTTCTGCCAGCCTTGCTGCCAGCAGATACACAATCGCCTCGTACCACCGCTGCGGCACCTCAATTTCCTCGGTCAACGTGCCAACGTCCATGATGTACCGCTTGACGTAGGTCACCACCTGACCAAGCGCCTGCGACTCATTTGGCACAGGCCAGATGTACATCACAGGCTCATTCAAAGTACGGTCAAGCCAGAACTGAAGCGGCTTACCAGTGAATGTCTTGTTGGGCAGGTTGGAGTAGCTGTCACGGTTTAAACGCGCCATGACGATCTCATTCGGGGTATTGCCGACCAGAACCGTATCCTGATCTAGCAAGCCACCGGGAGCCAGCACACGGAAATACTGCGTGGCAAGGCTTCCATCGATGTCCACCCATGTCCACTCACCAGCAGCCTGATCAGGGTCTGAGACGCTCTTAACGGTCTCCCAGACCACACCATCCGGGCTGATTTGCAGGTTGAACGCAACCGACGCGCCAAGCCAGTTGACACCAACAGTGGTCACGATTTCAGCCGTACCAAGGTTGAACGTCACCCGATCCACCGCCACCGTCTCGGTGACAGGCGTCAGGTACTGGATTGTCCGGTAGTTGGTGTTGAGCAAGTCCACGATCCCGTTGCCCACAGGCACCGCCGCCTGATTCACATACAGCGGCAGGATCAGCTTCTCAATGCACCAGAGTTGGATACCACGATTGGCAAGGCTAGACAGGATGAGGTACAGGGTTTCCTGAGCGACCGTCATCTGCTCACCACCCACCCCCTCGGGGGGCAGGCGGCACTTACGAAACGCATGGTCAATGACCTTGCGCGTGTTGAAAGTTGTCAACGAGACCGTTCCAGAAACTGCCACTTTTTTCTCCTATAAGCCGCAGTTCGCCGGATATGGCGACCTCTTTGGACTACATTTTATTGCCTGATCAGCACTTTGGGTTGCGATTAAAGGTGGGGACGCCACCCTTCTTGAGCTTAGTCATTGGCTTGCCGGGATGCATAGACGCTTCATGCTTATGGACAGCCTTCTTGATCATCTTCTTGTCCATAGCAACGTCAGAATGCACCGCGCCACCCTTCTTCTTGCCCATCACGGCATCGTAAGCTGATTTTGCGCCTTCGCCAATCTTGCGTGGGATGTACATCAGGGCGTCACTCATCGCCTTGCGATCAGCCTCATTCTCAGCCCGTTCACGCTCATAGTGCTGGCGCTCGGCATCGCGCATCTGGCGATCCATCTTCTCGCCGCGAGCCTGTTCCATCATCTGGCGCTCACGGTCGGTCATAGGCGCTCTTGGCTTGACCGGCTTGACGTTCTTGGCGCGGACGTTCTCCTTGACCATCTCGCTCACCTGACCGCCATCAGCGTAGCAAGCCTTGCCACCCTTTTTGTAATACCTGCCCGCTTGCTTCTCTTTAATCATCTCGCCAGCGTCTTCGGAGAACTTTTTAAAGCGGAACATCGGGTCATACTTGTCGCCACTCTTAATTATTCGGTCACCCAATGGGGTTTTCATGGTGTTGCCCTGAAAATCTCCCGGCATATCGACCGTTTTGCGGTCAAACGGGCTTTCGCGGCTAACGACGTTGTCGCGACCCTCTGGATACTTGTCGCTCTTGTATTTTTTGTGCCTTTCCAGCTTGTAATTAGCTCTTCCAACAGCTTTTTCTGTCGGCGTCAGGTCTCTTTCGTCTACATCACCGCCCTCGGCGTAGCGAGTCTTGCCGCCCTTCTTCATGGCATCAGGCATTTTGAGTTCGCGCTCTTCATGCTTGATGATTTTGGCTGGAGCGCCTGCCTTTTTGAGTAAAGCGATCTCTTTTTTGACAATTGCTTCTGGCTCACGCTTCATTCCGACCAATTTGGCGGATTTTTCGCCTTTTTTAGCGTCTCCACCGTCCTTATAGCCCGCCGCCTTCTTCTCAGACAGGGCAATAGCCATTGCCTGCTTCGGACTTTTAACGACTGGCCCCTTTGCCGAGCCAGAATGCAGGTCGCCACGCTTAAATTCACCCATCACCTTGGCAACTTTGGCCTGACCCTTGGTTTTTGCGGCGCTAGAAGTGCTGCCACCACGGGCATAGCCGGTAGATGTAGGACGAGCCGTCGGTGCCGGGAAGGAAAACTCACCGTATTTGAGCTTGCTCATGATTTTTTACCCTTCTGCGCCATGCGCATATTGTCTATGAGGTTGGGATACGGTCTTCCAGCGGCTTTTGCAGCCTTCTTTGCCGATGATTTTTGGTTCGCCGTGAGCTTTTTAGGCTTCGGCAGGTCATCAGGGCGTGGCTTGTCCCAAGGTGCTTTGACCTTGCCGCCCTTCTTAAACGCCATCTTCTGTCCAATCATCTCAGCAGTCCCATTTCCGCAACGCTTTATTGATTCGAGAATCTGGATCCCGCGCCGTCTTAGCAGAAGTCAGCTTCGACTTCATGCCCTCCATGCGGGAGCAGAACGATTTACGGCGAGAAGCCTTGGCAGGACTCTTTGCTGCCGCCTCTTTGGACACTGGCGGCTTCAGATTGCTGCCAGTCGCACGATTGTAAGCGTCACGACCAGCCTGACTCAAGCCCCCTTCCGGGTTCTTGTGCTTGGCAGTCAGCTTAACCTCACCGCCCTTCGCAAAGTGCCAGCCCTTGATGATCGCCATGATTACGTCCAGTCACCAATTTGTGTATTAGCGCCTACCGCGCCAACAGGCCACAACGATACGTTGGACGCTCTCAAGATGGTTACAGCCGTTCCTACAGCAGTCAGACCAAAACTAAAATCAACTGTGCCAGCAGCACTAACGTCAAATGTGCCACGAATACGCATAGTGAAGGAAGCCGCAGCAGCGCCAGAGGCAGGCGTCACCGTCACCAATGTATTGAAGCCAGAGGTGATGATGTTCTGCATCATATTTGCAGCCGTGACCGTTATAGGCGTAGCTGCTTGAAACGAAATGACCTCGTAGTCATGCATCGTCAGGGTCGCAGTGCCACCTAGAGCGTATTGCAATGATTTTGCAGTAGCGGCAGTGTTCTGAACCGTGGCATTCAACTCGTACTGATACCTTGTGCCTGCTTGAACGGCAACAGCCCTGCCAAAAAGCGTTTGAATAGTGGTGATGGCACCGTTACCAGTCAAATCTGCATTCAACTGGAAGGCTTGCATTGATTGCACAACGGATCGCTGAGTGCCGTTCGGCGTAAAGTACAGAGACCGACCCTCGTACTCAAGTGCGCCTTGGAATGGCGTGGTCAGCAATACGCCGGGGTCAAGATCCATCAGCGCAACCGTTGTCGTGCCAGCGCCAGCATGAATCCATGCATCAGAGGTAGGAATCGTTCCAGCGCCAAACGCTTGAGGCGTGTAGATCACATTACCTATGCGCAGCTTTTCTGTAGCGGCAGCACCGGCAGTCATAGTCTTAACGCTAAGGTCAAAATCCTCAGCGGTAGCCGTG
>Ga0181344_1000179_pt1 | contig 26403 bp, 27 predicted proteins | sample Su13VDMLBDD_FD_130098 | JGI IMG/M metagenome (GOLD analysis project Ga0181344, IMG submission 130098) | Freshwater viral communities from Lake Michigan, USA - Su13.VD.MLB.D.D | ecosystem: Environmental > Aquatic > Freshwater > Lake | place: USA: Michigan | collected 2013-07-15
AAAATTTTAATTCTTCTGTTTCAGAAAATACTGCATTTGGGCAACTAAACGAATGTGCACCAATACCATAATTAACGTCTAAATCTGGGTTAAATATAATATTTTTACACATTGGTTGGTATCTTTCCGACCCAACTTTTACTTTATCCACTAATAATTTTCCATCGTATTCGGGAAAAACTTCAGATACCATATCATGTCCACAAACTTTAGGTACAGTAATACCTTTATTTCTATAATCAACTAAAACATCAATAAGGTTTGGGTGGTATAAGAATTCATCACAATCACAAACTATTACCCAATCTACGTTTTGATTTCTACTTCTTTCTTTATAAGATTCAGTTTTTAGTTTTATATAGTTAATTTCATTGATTTCATTATTACTATCCCATTTAATGACTTCTACCTTTGGGTATCTTTTATATATTTCATCTGAATTATCATCAGACATATTATCATAAATGAATATTTTTTCACAAAATGTGGAATAATAATCTAAAGTATAGGGTAGAATTTTTTCTTCATTCCACGATAAAATGTGTGAGTGTATTTTCATATTTCAAATAAATTTTTCCATAGTATTAATACTTCTACATTAGTTAATTTTGATACTTCGTTTTCAGTTTCTTCATTACCATAAAATTGGGTGTTGGTTAAATAACATTCATCCTTTACTAAACAGGCAACTTCACCTTTAGATGAGTGGTACACTTTACCAACCATATCATACATTTCTTGTTTATTAGTGGTGTGACCAAATTGTATCACTTTATTAGGTATCATTAATGGTTTGACATAATTATTATAATATTTTTCATCCCCAATATGTCCAAATAAATATATTTTTTCACATTTATCCTTTAACGCTCTTTGTATTGAAACGTGAGTTTGTTTTCTATCCTCTATTGTACCAACAATACCTGCAATATTTTGAATATTTGTTTTATCAGATTTTATTAAATTTTCTTTTAGGTTTGGTATAATGGTATAATCACCTTTATAGTCATTATGAAATTCTCTGTGTTGATCATGTAAAAATACTACAATATCCCAATATTGTTTAATCTTACCCACAGGAAACCACCATTTTTCGTGACATGATAAAATTACTTTTTTAACATTAGGTCTCTCCTTTAAATCTAAAAAATGATAGATTACTACATCATCCTCATTGTATATTAAGTCCTTCATTAATCCAGATTTACATTTATTTAGATGCCATTCGTGTGGTCCATAGAATATACAATCAACACCATTTTCATTTAAAAAATTTGTTAAATTAATAAATGCGGTGGTAGATCCACCTTTTTCACTGTATCCTGAAACAATTTTAACCATCAATTTCGCCAATTAGTGTTTGTGTATTTTTATTAGACATTATATTTTGTAATAATATATTTAAATCTTTTGTAAATGATTCGTTGTTATTAAATGAATTATGAGTCGTTAAAGAATTAGTGTCACAAAAACATTTTAGTTTTCTATTCGAACATTTTATCGCAAAATCATTATAACCTACATTAGTATCATATTGTATATCGAACCAGTCATTTTTTATAATATTATAATAAGTTGTCACAAAAACATCGGATAAATTACCCATTTTATTTTCAGAATAACCATTTAAAATATTATAATATGTTCCATTTGAGTCTAATATTATATTTATTTGGTTGTTTTTGTTTTTTACAAAATTTAATTTAGAACAGAATACTGATTTGTCTTTCTGAACCGATGTAGTAAACGCACACCCAAAAAGATTCTTTTCTTTATGATAAATTTCTGAAATTGATGAAAAAATATTATTTAATAATTTTACATCTTTATCTATGAAAAAAATCAAATCATAACTTTCGTTAATGAAGTCATCTTCCCATTTTAATATGGAAAGATTTTTAAATTGTTCATTAAATGAACCTTCATAAACTTTTACATTTTTACTTTCTAAAAATTTAATTTCATCATAATTACTATCATTTGAAATTAAATTAATGTCGTAGTTAGGTAAATTGAAAGATCGTATATCCTCAATAGACTCTTTAGTAGTTTCTAAGTTTTCAGAGGCAGATAATATAATTTTTAGTTTATATTTCTTTAAGAATTTAAATTCTTTTAATCTATAATCTATATTAATATTAGATTTAATAGGTAATTTATCTGAATAATCATCACTAAAAACTTGTCTATTCTTTTCCCAAAATTCATTAGTTTTTCCAATTGAAAGGTGGGTTATCCTTACATTATATATAACCCCAATTTTAACACCACCTAAAAAATTTTTTATTGAGAAATACACATCATAAAAATGAAATCCTTCCACATTTTCATCAAATCTTTCCTTTATTTTAGTTTTATTAACTGATATAAATAATCCATCGACTAAACAAGACTCTACAATTTTATCACCCCAACTTTTAGAGTATTTAGACTCCCATTTTTTACCTTCATGTTTATGATTAACAATACCAACCATTTTTCTTTTATCTTCCCACCACATACCACTTTTAGGCATTTCTGTAGTCCCCGCAACACCTAAAATACCAAAGTCAGATTTTTCAAAATGTTTAATTATCCTCTTACCCCAATTTAACGTTTCATATTCTAAATCATCGTGACAGAATACTACAATATCGTAAATAGATTCATCTATTATTTCATTATAAACTTTAGATAATGATTTTTCACCATTATTAACTTTTTCAATTATTTGTATATTTTTTAAACCACAAGTTTTTTGTAAATAATCGATATATTTTTGATTATGACTTCTGGTTGAGTACCCTATAGTAATCATTTTTTTTCTTTTAATTCTTTTAATTTCTTTTTAAACCACTCATTTAACCAACCATCATTATAGTTAGACATTATGAGTTCGTTTTCTATCATAGTAATATATTTTTCCAAATTACTTTCTTTATTTTTTTTTATTTCTCGAAAAAAACTCCTTATTTTTTTTCCTAATTCAGAGTCATTAGGGTTATCTTTTACAATTTCACTAATTTTTTTAATATTAATTGTATCTTCACTACATTCTTGTAGTTGTTTTTTTAAATTTTCGATAACATGACTTTGACTTTCCATATATTAATTTTTTCCAGTAGACCCAAAACCATCTGAACCTCTTTCACTTTCAGATAAATTATTAACTTTAACTAATTCAGAAATACCTTGTCCGACTACATTCATAATCACACCCTGTGCAATTCTTTCACCAGGTTCAATTGTATAGTCTTCATTACTTAGATTTACTACAATTACACCAACATCACCTCTATACCCTTCGTCTACAGTACCTGGAGTATTTAAAACACTAATTCCATGTTTTAATGCCATACCACTTCTAGGTCTAACTTGTAGTTCAGTATTAGTACTTAATTCAAACTTTAATCCTGTAGGTATTAATCTCCTTTCTAAAGATTTTAACGTGATTGGTTCTGGGATAAATGCCCTCAAATCAAACCCACTATCCCCCAATTTCACATATTCAGGATCGGGATTGTTTGAGTTATTAGTGAATTTAGTCTTTATTTTGAAATCTGTGAAATCAAAACTATTTTCAAATGTGTCTTCATTGATGCTTTCTATTTGAGAAATTAAATTTTTTAATTCCTCTAATTCTCTTAGTTCTTTTGATAATTCGTCCATTAGTTATTTTTTTTACATTCCATTATTGATAATTCATTCGCAATTCTAATAATAGTAGATAATCCACTACCATACCATTTAGATTGTTTATCTTCGTCAGATTTATCAAAATTAATTATAGATTGGTATTCTTCTTCTGTTAATTCCACACCATATTTTAAACAATAAAATGCAGATCTTTCCCCAACTCTCATAGAAACCAATTCCTCATTAAAGTCATACATTTTACCAACATTATTTCTATGCCATTCAGAATCACAGAAATTGAATAAGAATGTTTTACCTATTTGGTGTAGGAAAGAAACTTTAATAATAGATTTTTTGTCTACCCTTAAATCTTCTGGAAGTGAATCATTAATGTTAATCGCATATTTTGTAACCTTTAAAATGTGATCAACTAAACCACCAGGAAACGCATTATACATACTTTTCATATTAGATGCTGGTGCAGTAAATAAATCTTCACCTAAGAATTTTAATAATTCATCAGTAAAAATGTTATATAACCCATTAGTTTTTTCAAACTTTTCACGATTTTTTAAAATTTTGTCTTTAAGTTCCATAGTACTTTTATTTTATTATAATAATAGTGATTTTATTTCACTAAATCAAATTTACTACCTTTCTTTTCTGACACTAATCTTGTGTAAAGTTCTTTTCTTTGAATACAAACTGATTTCATATCATACCTTCCATTTACAGTATTATATAAGTTTTCACCCATTTGTGTAATCAACTCAGGATTTTCAACTAACCTCTTTAAATGAGAATACCACATTTTATGGTTTTTAATTGTTGGAACTAAAAACCCATTACCATTTTCATTGACTGTACCACCCTTTTCGTAAGATTCGTTTACGTCTATTTGGTAAGGTCCAAAATCTTGTGCAACTAATGCCTTTTTATGGAAACCTGCTTCAATAACCTTTAATTGTGACTTAACTTTATTAAAAGTACTTTCTTTTAAAGGTGCCAAAGATATATCAAAAAGATTATAATTTGATGCATAAGAGGTAATTGGTTTAGTCCACACCCTTCTATATGGTTCATTATTAACATCTCCATATTCTTTATTTTCAAATGTATGTAAGAATTTTTTATATTCATCACTCACAATTTTATAATCATCAGTAAAAATTTTCTCATAATGATACCAAACAGACTCCATTGGTTTAATGGGTCTTTGTTTTTGTTGTCCTGTTGTTTTATCAATCATAGTAACAGAACCTCTAAGATCAAAACCACAAAGTACAAATTGTACCTTATCTATCAAACCATCATTTTTAAATTTAGCCACAACCCCTCTAAGAATTTCCAAATCCTTCATATGGGAAGAACCACCTAACCAACCAATACGAATCCTATCACTTTTTTCTGGATTACTCTGATATTGTTTTTCTTGTGGATTAATTGCGTTAGGAATAACATATACATTATTATTAACTCTTTTGATTTCATCTGCAAAAAACGGTGTAGTTGTAGTTATATTCCTAGAAACTTTAAGGTTATTTAATATTTTTTTATCTAATTGATGTTGTTGAATGATTGCCCACGCAGGGTGATCGGGTCCTGGAGACCAGTGATCATCTAAATCCATAATAGTTGCGATACCCAATTCATCACACCTATCTAATAATTTAGGTAAATTATCATAATCACCTAACGTTCTATGATAATGAATTAAATCATATTGTTTTAAGAATGAATCGTTATTTAAATCTGGTTCGTAATCAATATCAACACTAAACTCATTTGGGAAGTACTCTTCTAATTTAATGTGTGGGATGGTAGATCTATAATATGATACACCTGTTCTATCGCTAGGTACTACCAAAATCTTAATTTTACTCATAATAATAATTTTTTTAAAATATAACATTTTTAACCTATTTTTAAATAGTAAAAAAAAATATCTAAAAAATTTGGCAGATTGAGAAATTTATACTACTTTTACAATATCAAAATAAAACAACTATGGAAAATTCAGTAATCGTATCAAAAGTAAAAGAGTATAAAGGTAACAATGGATTTATCCTTTCTCTTCAAGGTGGACTTAACAAATATGGTTCACTTACACCAAAACAACTTTCAGCGGCAGATAGTTTTTTCAGTAAGTTCGAACAACCTAAACCACAGGTTTCTGAATCGAAAGATGTTAATGTTAATTTAAAGGTTAGTAAATTTATTGCAAAAAGAATTGCGGTAGATAATAAGTTGGAGTTCCGCCCATTTTTAGTTACCATAACTAAAGTTTTGAGAACTACTGGTAAGGCATATGAAGTTGTTGGTAGAATGAATACTTCAGATGTTACTTCTTGTAGATGTTGTGGTTTGGATTTAACTGATTGGAAGTCACAAGCAACAGGTGTTGGTCCAGTATGTGCAAAGAATTTGGGTATTCCTTACGTTAAAAAACAGGAGGATGTGGCAGTTTTCAAAAAATTACTTAAATTGAAAATTGATGAGATTGGGGATTTAACCTTTTGGGTTCCAAAGTCCCAAATCATAGAAGGGTTAGGAGAATTACAATCCCAACTATCATAAAAAACAAAACCCTCTAATGAGGGTTTTTTTATGTCTTTATTTTTTTCTTTGTGGTAATGGTTTTAATTTACCTGAAAAGGTGGTACCACCAACCCTTATCTGTATATCTTCAGTCATTAAAGATTTATCTAAATATTCTTCAATTACACTTCTAACAACACCTTCCATTTCTTCTCTAACAATTCTTTTAATTGTATTTTCATCTACAGATTGTGGTGTGGTTTGTGAAACTCTTTTTGGTTTAGGTTGTTCCACATATTCTTCATTAGAAATTAAATCATTAACATCATCCAATTCAAATGTGTGGAATGGTGTTTCTGGTATATCTATAGGTTCATTAATCATTGCCTCTTTAATAAAACTAGGCATTTTTGATTTTTCTAAGTTTCTATATCTACCATTAGTTGGTGCAACACTCTTAGTGTTACCATTTTGGTTTCTATTTAAATAGTTTTCAGTTAGGTTAGGTATTTCTTTTTCTTCACCTTCATTAAAACTATAGGATTGGGTATTAGTAGTAGTACCGTGATTCTCTTCTGTTTTTTGCATCACCGCCTTTGACCTACTTAAAATCTCCTTTAATCTATTTACGTCACTCATTATTATTGAAAATTTATTATATTATATAAAGTAATCATATCTTTGTCACCATTTGGGTTAAAAAGTCTTCTAGGTTCAGAAAAAGTACCACCCAACTTTCTTAAACTATTCATCCTATCAACTCTAAAAAGTTTCCAACCTGGTTGTATAGTCTTAGTATCACCACCTAATTGATATACTCTTATGACATCGTTTCCTGCTTTGGATTTTCCATATGCATATATCTCAATCCATCTTTTACCTTTACCTCCAGGATCTTCTCCATCATCGTAATACAATTCAGCAATACGTTTACCATTCATACAATCCATTATTGTTGATCTACTGGCAACCTCAAGTATAAGACTTTCTGCTAAGTTGTAAAGAGTCATAATTAAAGATCTACGTTATTTAAGTTAATATTATTTAAAATGTAGTTTGGGAAATATGGTTTAGTCGGTCCGTAACCATTAGGTCCTAAAGTTGCACCATACTTAGATTCATTTCTAGCAATTAAATCTTGTCTTGTGGAAATATCTACAGATGAACCACCCTCAACAGTATTTAATTGATCCGCATTACCTGCAGTACCTTTACCTTTAATGTCACCATTTGATAGTGCATTTGGGTGTGTTTGCCAATATTCTTTACCACTTCCTCTTAAGTAAGTATTTTTAATAGTGTTATCAATTCTAAATTGATCTGCCAATTCTTCTAATTTAGTCTTTCCCATAATTTTATATTTTAGATTCGTATATTATTAAATTTTTCATCCTTTCAATTTCTTCATAAACTGGTTTACCTCTCATTATTTGCCCACTAATGTCTTTATGTGGTTTAGGTAATTTAATTTTTAAAGAATGTTTATTTATTTTAGTATTATCTTTTTCATGATCTTTTATAAACTGATTAGATAATCCTGTTTCACTTTTTATTTTTTTAGGTGCCTCTACTGCCAATCTTTCTTTATTTAGAGTACTATCCACCCAATTGTGCATAGTCTTACCACCATTTAGTCGGTATTCAATATCTTTATGATCTCCATCAAAATTATCAAACCAACTTTTTATTTTTTTCATATGTTCGTATTTTATTTTATTGTTTTCTAAAATACCTTTTGCCCTTTTATAACCTTCAGTTTGTTTGTTTTGATTAATATCTTCTTTTTTAAGAGTTTCATAAGTTTTAACGGCATTACTAATCGCATTTAAAACGTAATCAGGACATTTCCATTCCTTACCTTTTAATTTACTATTACCACCTTTATTTTCCTTCCTCTTTGCCATATTTGATTTTATCTCCTAATATTTCTCTATGTTCTTCATCAATACTATAAATATCTAAATTTTCTATTAAATAATTAATTACTATTGATAATTCTGTACCTTTTATATTTTCTTTATGAATTAAATCCAAAAGACTATTAATTTTCCTTACAATAATTGGTTTTTCGTAATTAGTTTTTAATTCTGAAATATCTGGTATAGATGTAGGTTCCACCATCAAATCTTGTTCCTTCATTCTTTTTACAAAATCTCTACCATTAGATTTTTTGTTCATAACAATTTCATCTACCAAAGACTTCATAGATTCTTCACTTTCATATACTTCTAAATTAAAATCTGTGTCATATGGTAATTGGTACCCTCTCCATTTTTCAGAAGGTAAATGATCATATACAGGATCAGAATTTTTATAATAATGTTGGCTGATGTCTTTATCTGCCATCATTTTTGCATCTCTCTTTTTTCTATCATCATTATCCCTACTATATTTTCTAACAGGAACTACGTTTAATTCATCATAAAATTCATCTTCGGAATCTAAATCTAAAATTTCTTCTTCTTCACTTACTACTTTCGTATAGTTTATACCATAATATGGTCCACCATAAATAAAATAAGCCTCTGGACCTTGTGTAGAATTTCTCACAAAATCATCTGTAGTTTTTTTAGATTTAACAAAATTTCTACTTTGTTTGTAGTTGTTGGTTGGATTAATTAATGCACCATTAGTATTAATTAATTCTTCTATTCTTTCCTCACTTAAATTTTGTTTTTCACTACTCAAATATTTATTAATATCAGATTTCTTAAATGTTTTTTTCATAAAAAGGTTTTTTATATAAATATAACAGAAATCTAAATATTTATTTTAAAATGAACTCATGCCGATAAATAAATTTACGACATTATTAGATTTATCTAGACAAGCAAAGATAATAACTGGTGAAACTGCAACTTTTGATGGAAAAATTGAGGTGGGTATCCCTTTTAGTGGTTATCCTACTGGTGTAGATACAGGAACAACAGTATCTTTAGGTATTATTGCAACAGAAGAAGCAATTTTTAGTGGGGATACAGGAACCACCATATTCGATGTATCAAATATCTCTTCACCAAACTATAGTTCGGTATTTAGTGCATATACCGCAACAACTTGGACTGATCCGACATTTTCTGCTTATACCTCTGGATTAACACTACCAATTACATCTGTTAGTGCAGATACACAAGTATTGGGTCCTTATTGGACATTGACAGAAACTGGTTATACTGGTGATTATATTATAGGTATACAGTATACTGGTTTTAGTGTTACATATTCCTTTAATAATGTTGCACAATTTGGGACAGGTGACACATATTCTGGTATCACCACAGGAATTATAGAAAATTTTTCTGCAGGTACTTTAGACTATAAAGGTCCTTTAGACTACCTTCAATCTGTTGAGGACGCAACAATTGATGGTAGGTTATATACGAATAAAATTACAATTAGTAATGGGGCATCAGCATCTACTATTGGTTATGTTTTAACACAAACTGGTGAAGATGGTGAGGCGGAATGGTTGCCAAATTCAAGTGCAGATACAAATACATATGTTACTGGAGGTACCTTATCAGGTGCAGATTTAATATTAGAATGGAATAATGGTGGTACTGCAAATCCAATAGATTTATCATCTTTATCGGGTAGTACTTTTACTGGAAACACATCTGCAACTTGTATTAGTGATATATATGTGTCAAAAATACATTCTTGCTCACCTTTAGAGATTAACCCATTAGATGAGGGTGATATTATCATTGGATCAAATAATAATTTTTATTTTGATGTTACTAATAAAAGATTAGGTATTGGGAAAGTTCCGATTTTAGGGAATATAGATATAGAAACAACATATGGTAATTTTATTTGGAGACCCACAATAAGTTATAACACTTTAACTATATCAGGTGGTACTACCAATCAACAACAATTTGTTTCGTTGAACGAAAAAAGTGCATTCTCTTTCATTCAAATGGGGTCAGGATTTACTTCAAACCCTACAATAGGTGGTCCCGATGACTCAATTTTATTAAGTTTTGATGCCAATAATTTAAACATAATAACTAAATCGGGTGGTACTGGTGAAAAAAATATTAGGTTTTATGTCGGTTCTGATCATACTGCCTCCTCAGACATTCATATACAAGGTACTGGTTCGACGAGAGGTTATGTTGGTTTTGGTACTGAGAACCCTACATCTAAGGTAGATATAATAGGTAATATTAATATTCGTAATGGTTCTACTACATCAATATACTCAGATTTAAATGCTGCTGGTGGTTCGTTTACAGTATCAGGATCTACCAATTTACCTAGATTGGCAGTTGCAGCAGCACCTTATTTAAGTAAACCATTAGCAGGTGGTTCTGTTGGTATGAGGTGCTGGAACGATGTAACCTTTGGTGGTTATGGAAAAGTAGGTGATATGCATGTATATGCTAGTAATGAAGCAAATGGTTTAAATATAATTAATTCTCCAGGTGCAAACCCAGGTGTAAACCCAACTGAAGATTACATTAGATTTTATGCTGGATTACAAGCAGATGATGGGACTGCGCATATACACATACAAGGTAGTGGTGCTACTAAAGGTTATGTGGGCATCAATACAGAAAATCCATCGGAATTATTAGATGTAAATGGAAAAATTAAATCAACTCAAATACAGATAACTAATGGTGCAACTAATGGTTATGTATTAACTTCAGATTCTAGTGGTAACGCAACTTGGCAATTAGGTGGTAGTACATTTACAGGTGGTACTGTTACTGGTAATACAACATTTAGTGGTGGTATAAGTGCAACTACTATAAGTGCAACTACAATAGGTTCTTCGGGTGACTGTGTTGATGATATATATGTTACAAATATAAGATCTTGTTCACCTTTAAATATAAATCCATTAAATGAAGGAAGTGTTTATTTTGGGTCAACAAGTGGTGTTACAATAGATGTATTAAATAAAAGATTTGGTATTAATACTAATAACCCTTCTGTAGAATTGGATAATAGGGGTAATACATTTTTATCGGGAAGTGGTACAAATACTTTAACAGTTGTCGGTTCGGGGTCTAGTGCTACCGAACCAATAGTTACTATTTCAGGTAGTAGTGGTGAGTTATTTACAATAAAGGATAGTTTAGTAGATTCTTTATTTTCAGTTAATGATATTTCAGGTATCCCAACTTTAGAAGTATTTGATAATAATACTGTACTAATGGGTAGTTATTCCGCACCAGCAATGTACACTACAGTTAAATTCCAACCAATTACTGGGTTGACTAACTTATACAGTATAGATATGAGTGGTTATACGGGCGCGTGGTTCGATTACACTGTACTAAACCCAACTACTGGTGGTGCGAGATCTGGACAAATAATGGCAATATTTAGTGGTAACACCGTAAATTACGTTGAGACTACGACTATTAGTATTGGTTCTACATCTGCAATCACATTTAGTTTATCTGCAAATAGTGTAGATTGCATATTACAAGTATCTGCAACAACGTTTGATTGGGGGGTTAAAACGATAATAAGAAGTATATAATAGATGAAAAAATGAGTGAATTTATAAACAGACGATATATGATTTTAAATTTAACTGAAATTGGTAGTGTAGACTTTAATCAAATAATACAGAAAAGTGTTGATGATTTGAGGTTGTCTCTAAATGGGTTATTAACAGTAGTTAAATGGGATGGTGATACACCGTCTTCGGTAAATTCATTAACCACTAAACAGGGTCCATACACACATGAAGAAATATTAACAATAATGGGTAATAGTGATTGGACTAACAATAGATTATAAGGATAAAAAATATGATAAGAGTTGGAAGAAAAGAAATAGTAACGGATGGTTTAGTTTTCTATATGGACCCCATAAACCCTAAATGTTATGTACCAAGTGGTACATCGATAACTGATTTATCTAAATACGCTTCAAAAGGTATATTTTTAAATTTTGATACTAATACCAATTACGATCCAAATGATGGTGGTGGTTCTATTATATTTGATGGGGTTGATGATAGAATTAATGTGACAACTTATGGTGGTGAAAATATAACTTGGTCAGCAACTACAGATACTTACAATTTTGATGATGAGGTAACTTTAGAAGCCTTCGTAAAACCATCTTCTTTAAGTGGAAATCCAAATATTGTTGGGAAAGGATCCAATTATGGGTATAGATGTAGATTTACAACTGATGGTAGATTTTGGTTATACTCTAGAGATAATACAACAATTAATAATATTGAAACATCTTCTGGTTTAATAAATTTAGATGAATGGGTACATGTTGTTGCAGTATTTGGACAATCTGGTTTAAGGGCTTATGTTAATGGTGTATTAGAAGCATCTAACACAACACCATTTAAACCAGACACATCAATTGCAGTATCATGTGTACTACACTTAGGTATGTTCTGTAGTTCAGGTGAAAATTTTACAGGAAAAATGGGTATTGTTAGAGTATATCATAAAACTTTTTCTGCTGATGATGTACTTAAAAATTTTAATGCGGACAGAGAAAGATATGGAATTTAATAAATTATAATTGATGAGTAATATATACCAACATAACTTCAATAACTGTCTAAATATGAGACTTAGTAATAGTGATTACTGGGACTTATTTTTATGTTATGACTGTACAGATGAACAAGATAATGATCAAATATTAGAAGATTGTATTTTAGTTGATATTGATATCGATAATAATAATTGTTATTCGGGAGACACTTTATATAGTTTAACAACTTGGACAGGTGCAACAATTAACGGTAGTGGTATCACATTAAACGATATTGGTTTAACTGGAATAGATAATGGTTTTATTTTGTATGATTGTACGGGATCCACTAGTGGTAGCACATTTTTATCTGCATTCACAGGATCATCGTTAACGTTAACATCTGCAGATACTAGATTTTCTATGACTAGGGTTACTGGATGTACGTTTGAGTATCCTATTGATGTTTTAATCGATTTAGAAGTTGGTAGGTATTCACAACTTTGTGGTGGATTTTATCAAGGATTTTTTAAATTATCTGACATAACTTATTTTGAGGAAATAACAGATAATAAATTTACTTGGCCACTTAGTTGGTTTGTTTGTCCACCAGTTTGTTCTGGTGATACTATAGTAGATTGTTGTGGAACAGGTGACACATCGGGTAATACTAGTGGTCATACTTGTTGTGTTGACCCTAATAAGGCGTACCAATGTTACTTAGATACAAAACCAATACCTTATAATTATCAAATATTACCAGAAAGATTAGGTGGTTTAGATATCGAATGTTTAGACGGGTGGACGGCAACATTTTTATTAAATAAAAGTTCGTCATCTTGTAGTGGTAATACACTCAATAATACATACCCAAACAACAAAGGGTTTTTCTTTTATATGGGGACTAGGGCGGAGAATAAATTTTGGGATTTGTTTAGTGGTGAAACTGGTTATACAACCTCATCTGGTTATCCGTTACCACCACCTAAAGTTACAGGTACTACATTAAACAATAACCCATTTTTAGTTTATCAACCTGCAGGTTGTTGTTGTTTTACTGGAATAACAACTGAGATTACACAAGAGAAAGATAAATACGCAGATATTGTTTATAACGCATTAGGGTTTAGAATTAAAGATGACGGTGCAATAGGATTTAGAATGGTTACTATGACTGGTGAATGTACTTCAGTGACTGCAACTACAATAGTAGATTGTCACAAACAGTGTGGATGTGGTTGTACAGGTACTACAACGGCTACTACTGTGAATGTAGAATACATTACAGGTACAAGTATATATGAATGTTATAGTTCACCTGGTTTAATAATAGAAGATGTATGGACTAATGTCGCAATTAGGTTTAAACCCTATGAACAATATACCCAATGTGAATTAGTCAATATCGGAATGAGAAAAGGTGTATTAACTGTTTATGTGAATGGTTATTTAAAGTGGACTTTAGAGGATTTTGATGAGTTTATTTTTAGAGAATTAAACGAACATAGAGAAAAACAACAAGGTGTACCATTTAATTACAGTCTAGGTGGTGGTACACAAGGTTTAATAGAATCTAATACCGTTAACGGTCCAGATATTAAAGACGAAGGTTTAGTACTTCAAGAAAATTTCGCAGGTACTTTTGAGGGTGGTATTTCTAAATTTAAGTTGTTTGGTTGTAGTTTAGATATCACTACAATAAGACAAGAGATTAGTAACCAACCAAATATTATACCACCTATAGATCCATTATTAACAGAAAATGGTGAGTATATAAGTATTGGTAGTAATTTATACTTACAGTATGAGGACTAAAATAAATAAAGAGATATTTATTATAAAAAAACTATGTCATTAACAGGTAAAACGATAGGGGATTTAACATATTTATCAGGAGCAACTAGTAGTACTTTGTTTCCTGCGGAATTAAATGGTGTAACATACAGAGTACCATTTTCAGGTATGACAGGTGTATCTGGATCATCAGGAACGAGTGGTAGTTCTGGAACATCAGGATCAAGTGGTTCATCAGGAACAAGTGGATCGTCAGGAATTAATGGTGTTTCAGGAAATAGTGGTTCTTCAGGAACTAGTGGTTCTTCAGGAGTTTCACCAATAGTTAATTATACAATTTATAAAGTTTTACTTACTTTAAGTAGTGGTACGTTTACCGTAACACAATTAGAAAACACAATAGGTGATGGGTCAAATACCAGTCCAGCGGATATTCAATGGAGTAATCCATCTAACGGGACTCTTTGGGCAACTAAAACAGGTGCCTTTTCATCATCAAATATTTTAATAACTGTATCTAATATAGATGGTGGTGGGGTACCATACATATGTACTGCACAAAAATCAACCATTAACAGACTTTCAGTAAATATTTATTTACATGACGGTACCAAAAATAGTACACCTAACTTTTCAAATTTACCTATCGAAATAAGGGTTTATAATTAAATTTAATTTTTAGAATAGATATATGGAATTCTTTATCAACAAAAATAGTACATTACCCAAACTAAAAATGGAATTAGTTAATGATGGTAGAAATGATTTTCGTAAATTTTATGAGAAAATACAAAACGCTACCATAACTTTTACTATGTATGATGTTGAAACTAAAGTAAAAAGAATTGCCTGTTCATCCGCATCCATAGAGATGGTTGTTGCAAATGATTGTTTAAATACTGAAACTCCTACATATTACATATCCTTTCAGTTTAGTGAATTACAAACCAGTAGAACTGGTAGATACAATGGATACTTTACCATTACATTTTTAGATGGTACAGGTACCCTAATCGCACCAATTAGAGACGAATTATATATTAATGTCTTAGAAAATTGATAGTTTAAGAATTTTTTACTATATTTGTACTTAAAATACAATAATAATATAGTTATGCCTGCATCAGTAGAAGAAATTAGAGAGTATTTAGAGGGTTATGATGATCAAAAATACATTGTTGGTGTTGAATCATCCTACACTGAAAACAAAGTACATCTTATAGTTCACGATCCTGAAAATGGGAAACGTATAGAAAAACATAAACTACAACCATTCTTATGGATGAAATCCCCAGATATATCAAAATTGTATGGGGGAGATAGAAGTCTTATTAGAAAAAAAATGAGGGAATATAGAGTAAAATTTGTCCCTTTATCCACTGAAGATGAAAATGGTACGAATGTAGATAGATTAGAAAATGGGTATAAATACCTTGTACAATGTAAAGGAACATATAATGATTTATTAAGTTTCTTTAAAAAAGGTGGTATGGGTGTCTATGATGAAGAAAATAGAGATAATTTCTTAGCCATTAGCCCTACTGAACAATTTTTGATACAGACAGGTAAAAGACTTTTTAAGGGAATGGAGGAGTACAACGAGGTACATAGATTCTCATTCGACTTAGAAACAACAGGATTAGACCCACATATCGAAAGGATTTTTCAGATAGGTATGAAAGACAATAGAGGGTTCCAACACGTACTTTCTATTAATGGTACTACTGAAGAAGAATTAGATGAGAGAGAATCTGAGGCAATAACTACATTCTTTAAGGTTATAAACCATCTTAAACCATCTATCATATCAGGTTATAACTCCGAAAACTTTGACTGGTACTTTTTTGTTATAAGATGTCAAAAATTAGGTATAGACATATCTAAAATCGCAAAGACTTTAGGGAACATACCTTTCTATAGAAAAAAACAAACACTTAAGATGGGTCCAGAAATGGAATATTATGAACAAACACATATGTGGGGTTATAATATTATGGACGTTTACCATGCGGTTCGTAGGGCACAGGCGATTAACTCTTCAATTAAAGAGGCAGGACTTAAATATATTACAAAATATTCTAATGCGGCTAAACCAAATCGTGTTTATATACAAGGTGATAGAATCGGTAAAACATATGCAGATAAAGAAAATGATTATTGGTTAAATGAAGAAGATGGTAAATGGGGTATTATTAAAGATGGTATACAACCAGATGGTACTATTAAACTAAAAGGTTGTGATATTGTAGAGAGATACCTTATAGATGACTTGTGGGAAACTGAAAAAGTGGACGACATATTTAATCAAGCCACATACCTACTTTCAAAAGTATTACCTACTTCATTTATGAGATCGTCCACTATGGGTACTGCCGCAACTTGGAAATTATTGATGTTAGGTTGGTATTATAGAAATGGTATTGCAATTCCACATACACAAGAAAATAGAAGGTTCATTGGTGGTTTATCTAGATTATTAGAAGTAGGTTATAGTAGGAATGTAGTTAAGTTTGACTTTGCATCACTTTATCCTTCTATACAATTAACACATAATGTTTTTACTGATTGTGATGTTATGGGTGCAATGAGAGGTTTGTTACAATATAACTATGATTACCGTAACAAATATAAAGAACTTAAAAATGAATATGCTGCAAAGGGTGATAAAGAGAAATCCGCATATTATGATAAAAAACAATTACCATTAAAAATTTTAAATAATGGTATGTTTGGTTCAATTTCCGCACCTAACGTATTCCCTTGGGGGGATACTGATATGGGAGAAAAAATAACGTGTACTGGTAGACAATACCTAAGACACATGATTAGATTTTTTAATTCAAAAGGATTTAGACCATTAGTGGGTGATACAGACGGATTTAACTTCTCAGTACCAGACGATGTAGAAAAATATGTTTACACCTCAAACGGTAATCACCACTTCAACAAATTAGGTAAAACTTATACAGGTATGGCTGCGGTGGTTGCAGAATACAATGATAAATATATGAAAGGTGTAATGGGATTAGATGTGGATGAAATATGTGAAGCAACTATTAATATTGCCAGAAAAAATTATGCCGACTTAATCGATGGTAAAGTTAAATTAGTAGGTAACTCCATTAAATCTAAAAAGATGCCAACATATATATCTGAATTCATAGATAAAGGTATTAGAATGTTATTAGATGGTGATGGGTTTGGTTTTGTAAATGAATATTACGAAACTGTAGAAATGATTTATAATCAAGAAATTCCATTATCTAAAATTGCGAATAAGGCTAGAGTAAGAATTAGTGTTGCAGATTATAAGAAAAAAATGAAAGGTACTAATAAATCTGGAGGTGCAATGGCAAAACAAGCCCATATGGAATTAATTATTGCTAATAATTTAAATGTGGATTTAGGTGACACAATTTATTATGTTAACACAGGAACTAAAAAATCTCACGGAGATATCCAAACTAAAGCGCATAGTAAGTTTACTAAAAAAGAGGTAGAGGAATATTATATTAATAACGGTAAAATGCCTGATCCCGATAAAGTAGAATTAGTTATTAATTGTGAGTTAATTGATAGTTCTTTGATTGAGAATGATCCGAATGTTACTGGAGAATATAATATCGATAAATATTTAGATGCGTTCAATAAAAGAGTAAATCCTTTATTAGTTTGTTTCGATCCATTAGTGAGAGAAGATATTTTAATAGATAACCCATCTAAAAGAAAATATTTTACTAAACAAGAATTAGAATTAACTTCAGGTTACCCATTTAAAGATGGTGATCAAGATAAATTAGAAGAGTTGTTAGTGATAACAGATGAGGAGTTAGAATTTTGGAACCGTATAGGTGTTTCCCCTACTTATATGTTTGAGGATTATGGAATAGAGGATGAATTCTCATATGACATAAAGACCCAAAGGACGGTAACTAAGTGATTTATTTAAATTCTCAGCCTCTAAACCTTTTTGTTCTAATTGTTTAACGTTAGATAATCTTTCTAAACGGGCATCTAATTCTTCTAATAGTTTTAGTTGTTCTTCTTTACCTTCACTTAATAAACTATCAAAATCCATAGTTAATTCAGAATCTGGTACTTTTAATGCCCCACCAAATTTACCTCTTACTCTACCTAACGCTTCTTTAAATAAGGCAGTTAAATATTTTCTAACCCATATTCTCGTAGGTTCATTTAAATCAGAATAATTCAATTTAGATAGTGGTACATCATTAGGTAATTTAACGATGTCTGGATTATCTGCTAAACATTGATCTCTATCTACAGATGCATCATAATAATGATACCAAACCTTAGTACCTGCTAACCCTAATTGTCCGCCAACTAAACCTCCACCCGCAAAAGATAATCTACTTCCTGGTATTGGCATTAGATGTAATAATCTAGTACCATTAGGTCCTGCAGTAACTTTATAACTTAACTCACTTCTAAGTAATTTAGATTTTAAACTAAAATCTGATGCCCTTAATAAAACATCAAACGCTGGTGCAACATAAAATCCACCATTACCTAATCCACCACCTTGTCCCCAACCAGCGTATGGAACTTGACCAAATCCACCACCAAATCCATAATCACCAAAACCTGCAAATGAATAAAGTGCATGATCGGTTGAGTTAGGTGTTATCCACAAAATTTCATTAATTTCTCTACCCGCAGGTATCTGATAAACCTGTTTATTTTGTTCTATTATTACATAGTCTTTTTTTAGTTCCCAAGGTCCTCTTTGTTGAAGTCCTACTTGTTTAGAATATGCATAAGAAAAATTACTCTCAAAATCTAAGGATCTAGTTGTCAACGCAAATGCGATGTCAATTTTTTCTGCTTCTTTACCTAACAATGAAGACCATTGATTTTCAATCAACCAGTCTTGTACTCTTTGGGCATAATCCTCAATGGCAGTTTCTAAAAGAGAATTCATTTGATCCCAATCCAATTCAATTTTTCTGATTGGTGCACCTAATCTATGTCTAATCTGAGTAAATAACTCATTTTTTAAATTATCATTTAAAGAATTTGGCATAACATTGTTTTATTTATAAATATTGCAATATTTATTAATTGATTACTAAAGTATTTATTAAAAAATAAAAATTATGAAAGAAGAGTTAATTATACAATTTTTTACCTTACAACAACAATTTAAAATACTACATTGGCAGACTAAATCACATTCTAGACACATTGCATATGATCAGATTTATAGTGAATTAGGTGAACTTATAGATGATTTTGTAGAAATTTATATGGGTAAATATGGTAGAGTTGAGTTTGGTAGTGGTGAAGGTACTATTACATTAAAAAATACCAGTACATTACAGTTAAATGACTTTTTAAAAGAGAATATAGAATGGTTAAAATCTTTAAATAGTAAATTAAAACCTGAAAATGATTCCGATTTATTAAATCTAAGAGATGAGATGATGGGAGAAATTAATAAATTAAGATATTTACTTACACTAAAATAATAATTTTGAAGTTTTTACAAATTATTTCAGAGTCTGTACAGACAAATGATTTAGGTAACCCACTTAAAGGTAGAGATAATGCCTGTTTCTCATCTTTATATGAAGCACAACAATTATTAGCAGATGCCCTTAGACTAATAGAAAATGCTTACCAAGAATGTGATGATGAGGAAATGAGAAATGAAATTATAGAATTCAAAAAAGATTTATCTCACGATTTTGGACACAACGATGGTGATGGTTTTGGGCAAGTAGAGGATGATGGTAACGAAAACGAAAACAACCTAATTAATAGGATTGCTCAATTTTTAGATAAACACACACCTAAAGATTGGGATGCTAACGTTCATCAGGAAATTAGTCCTGATCAAGATGTTGCTTAACCAATTCTACTGCCTCATCTATAGTATTAAATGATTTTTCTGGTACATAAGCAGTTTTACCTATTAATATTGCAGGTAAGTAATCATTTTTCACCTTTTTAGAAAATCTTTCATAAAGTAGATTATTATCATCTACATCTAATTCAACAAATTCAATATTATTTTCTTTTAATTTGTTTTTAAGATTGTCACAATGAGGACAACCTTTCATTGAAAATACACTAATTTCCATTTTCCGTTCTTTTTAAAAATTCATTTATTATATCATCTTCACCCATAATAGTTCCGATTACTTTTTTCTTTTGATTTAATATATCCCATATAAGAGTATCTATAGTATCATCAATTAACATATAATAAATATTAACTGTTTCTTTTTGTCCAATTCTATATGCCCTATCTTCTGCCTGTTCGTGATTTCCTGGTACCCAATCTAAAGAATTCATTATAACTATTTCTGCCTTAGTTAATGTCAAACCTACACCAGCCGCCTTTATTTGCCCAACAAATACCATACAACTATCGTCTTCTTGAAATCTATCAACAGACATTTGTTTTTGTTTATCACTCATACCACCTCTAACACAAACTGCCTTATTCCCAAAATGTCTTAAAAATGAATCCATCTCTTCGTTAAAATTACAAAATATAATAACTTTCTTATTTAGTTCTAAAGCCTCTTCGGTTTTTTCTATAGTGTATGGTACTGTTTCCATTGCGATAAATGAACGTAATAAAGTAGTTTCAACTAAATCTTTTGCGGGATTTCCCTTCTTACCATCTAATTTTCGTTTATTTAAATAATCTTCCCAAACAGATTTATAACCTATTTCATTTTGTAATTCTAAATAAACAGGTGTAATAAGTTTTTCAGGTAAATCTAATACATCTTCTTTTTTACGCCTTAAAATTGTTCTTCTTGTTTTTGTGGATAATTCATCTAAATTAGATGCACCCTTAGTAACCCAAACATATTTACCACCTTTTCTAAATCTCATACCTTCACAATAAGTTTTGGCATAATGAACCCAATTATTTGCAACTGGTGAGTCGATTATTGATAATAGGTTATAATAGTCCATTGGTCTATTTGCGATAGGAGTACCAGTTAATAACCATATTCTATCACAATTAAAATTTTTAGATAAATCTTTTAATATTGCACCTCTTTTACTCTTATGATTTTTTATATAATGTGCTTCATCTAAAATTAAAAGATCTGGATTAAAATTCGCAATTTCTCTCCTTAATTCCCAATCTTCATATTCTTTATTTTTTTCTTTTATGGTATGGAAATTTTTTAAGATATCATAATTTATAATTGTAAATCTAGAAGGGTTCCAATAAGTTCCAGTAATGATAGATACATCATCACAAAAATTTTGAACTTCTCTCATCCAATTAATTTTCAATGAAGATGGACAAATAATCAATACCCTTTCCGATCCACTTTCTAATGCGGCGACTATAGACTGATACGTCTTACCTAATCCCATATCGTCCGCTAAAATACATTTCTTATTTTTTATTAAAAATTTAATACCATCTTCTTGATGTTTAAATGCCCTCCAACCTCTTCTATCTAAATCAATATATTTTTCAAAATCTATATCAATATCAACATCTTCATAATGAATATCATCTAATAGTTGTGTTTTTGGTATCCATATTAATTTAACATCTTTTTGATTTTTATATAATTTACATATAACGTGAATTGCCTTATCAGATTCTGCAATTAATGTCTCAATAAAAATCTTTTTTGGTAATATTTTTAATTTGTGTTCTTCTTTTAATTGTTCTGCAAAATAATTAGTTACTTCAGTTACCCTATTAATATTTTTAGGTTCAAAAGTAAAATAATTTTTTACATAATTAGATTGACTGTTAGTTAAAAAATAATTTTTTTCAGTCTCTAATTTTTTCCGCATATATTTTATATAAGGGTTTTTACCCTCATAAGTTATAAGAATACCCTCACTATCTAAATTTTTTATGTCTGTAATATCTAACATAGTTATAATTATAGGTATTTTTTTTGAAAAAATAAATATTTATCTATAAAAGATACATGACTCAAAAAAGATTAGTACCAATAGAAAGACTTAATAAGTTTTTTTCACAAGATGATTTTGATTTAGAAATTGATTTTGGTAGGGAATGGTTAGAGGGTGACATTAATATAAAAGTGATACTTTATCAGGTAGATAGGGTAGAAAGTACTATTGATGATATTTACTCTGAGGCTGGTGTAGGTGAGATAAGATTTAAACCACCTGTAGAAATACCAGTTAATTTTAACTACGCTTCACCTTCAAATAAAAATTATAATAGTGATGGTTCTTTAAGATTTTTAGAAAGGGGTAATATAACTTTAGGTGTATATCAAGATACATTAGACGAACTTAAGGTAGATATAAGTTACGGTGATTATATTGGGTATGCCGAAAACGAGACTACTATAAAATATTTTACTGTTGCAAATGATGGAAAAGTATTTTCAGATAACGCGCACACAATTGGTGGATACAAAGGATTTTATAGAACTATTACTTGTGTACCAACAGACTTAGACGAATTTAACGGAATGTAAATATGGGATTACCAAAAAATTATAGAAAGGATTTAAGTATTACTCCACATAAACAAGGTTTTGAACAAAGACAGAGTATATTGGACGATATTGCCAATAAGGGTACATATCTACCAAAAGGTATTCTACATGAGGATATGGATGGGGAAATGGTTAATTATGTAAATAATGACATAGACTTAGTATTAAATGGTGAAAAAGTGCCAGTTATATTTTTAACCGCACAAAGATGGGGTGAATTCACTAAAACTTGGAAATATACGGATATTGATAAAAACATAAAATTACCTTTCATTACTATAGTTAGAAAACCAGACGCACAACAAGGTACAAATTATGCGGGTACATTTAATATACCAGGTAGACCAACATTCACTTATATGAAAATACCAACATGGGACGGTAATAGAAAAGGATATGATGTTTATAGAATACCACAACCAATATCTGTAGACATTATGTATGAGGTTAGAATATTCTGTAATAGAATGAGAGATCTAAATGTGATGAATAGAAAAATGTTAACTTCTTTTTCCGCATTAGAAAAATATATTAGAGTGAATGGACATCCAATACCATTAATAATGGAAAGTATAGGTGATGAAAGTACTATTAATAATTTAGAAGAAAGAAAATATTATGTACAACTTTACACCATTAAAATGATGGGTTATTTATTAGATGAAGATGATTTTGTGGTGACACCTGCAATTAGTAGGGGAATAAATTTCTACGAAATAAGTGAAAATATATATAGGGCACCTTATCAGATTAATGTAGATGATCAAAATAATACCATTTGTATAAATATTACTTTTAATAGTGGTGTGAGTAGTGTAACAATACCTGTAGATATATCTGCAACATATACTAATGTAAATGCAACTAACTATAGTTCTTTAATATTTAAAGTTAATGGTAGTACAGTAACAATACCATTTACAGTAAATAATGGTGATCAATTATATATTAAAGTAAATAAAAATAATACACAAGCAGTTTCTGAAGTAGAATTAAACGGTATAACATTATGAGTGGATGTGATAACTCAAATATAAGACAAAATTATATAGTCGTTGGTGGTGGGGAGTCTGACATTTCTAGTGCGTGTACAGAATTTTATGTAACAAATATAGAGGCTTGTGACCCAGTTAACGGTATAAGTGTTAATAGTCAAATTGAATTCAATGGTGATGTAACATTAAATTCAGTATCTTCTGGAACTAGTCAGAATGTTTTAGTAATTGATGGTAATGGATTAGTTTCATATACAAATGATATTAGTGGTAGTGGTACAAGTGGTACATCAGGTACCTCAGGTGTAAATGGTACGTCAGGTACATCAGGAACTAGTGGTACATCAGGAACTAGTGGTACATCAGGAACTAGTGGAACATCAGGTATTGATGGAAGTTCGGGGACATCGGGAACTTCAGGCACATCAGGTGTTGACGGAAGTTCGGGGACAAGTGGTACCTCAGGTATTGACGGAAGTTCAGGAACATCAGGTACAAGTGGTACATCAGGAACTTCAGGTTCTTCGGGAACTTCAGGCGTTGATGGGACTTCTGGCACATCGGGTAGTTCAGGAACAAGTGGATCATCTGGAACCACAGGAACATCAGGTACTAGTGGTACATCTGGTACGTCTGGTACATCTGGTATTGATGGTAGTTCAGGTACAAGTGGTACATCAGGAACTAGTGGAACATCAGGAACTAGTGGTACAACAGGGACATCAGGTTCTTCGGGAACTTCAGGCGTTGACGGGACTTCTGGTACATCAGGTAGTTCAGGCGTTGATGGGACTTCTGGTACATCAGGTAGTTCAGGTATAGATGGATCTTCTGGTACAAGTGGTACATCAGGCACAAGTGGTACTTCAGGTACAAGTGGAACTAGTGGTTCTTCAGGTACTTCTGGTACGTCTGGAACAACTGGAACTTCTGGATCTTCAGGAACAAGTGGATCATCTGGAACCACAGGAACATCAGGTACTAGTGGTACATCTGGTATAAATGGTACAAGTGGATCTTCAGGAACAAGTGGATTATCTGGTGTTGATGGTACTAGTGGATCTTCAGGAACAAGTGGTAGTAGTGGAACATCTGGTACAACAGGGACAAGTGGAACTTCAGGAACATCAGGTACCTCAGGAACATCAGGTACCTCAGGAACATCGGGTACGTCAGGTATAGACGGAACAAGTGGAAGTTCAGGAACATCTGGAACAACTGGTACTAGTGGTTCTTCTGGTGTTAGTGGAAGTAGTGGTACATCAGGAACATCGGGTACTTCAGGTACAACTGGTACTAGTGGAACCTCTGGTACATCAGGAACCTCTGGAACATCAGGTTCTTCGGGTTTAGATGGTTCTTCTGGAACGAGTGGGACATCAGGAACTACAGGTACTTCAGGTACAAGTGGTAGTTCAGGTACTGGTTTTACAACAGTTCAAGATCCACTATTAACGAGAATATTAACTTCTGATGGTACACCTGATGGTGCTATTGCCGAATCAGCATTTACTTTTGACAGTAACACTAAATATCTAACTTTATATGGTACAGAATTTATTCAATCTTCTCTAGATAGTTCTTTAACTAGTGGAACAAACGTAATATTGACTATACCCACTTCTTCTGGTTGTTCTGCCAATTTTAATTACTGTATAACAGAATCTGGTGGTGCTATGAGATCAGGTACCGTTAAAACTGTCTGGAATAATAGTACTGCAGGTTATACGGATTATTCTACTACTGATATAGTTTCGAGTACGTCAGGTTTAACTTTTACCGTCATAATAAGTGGTGGAGACGTAGTATTAAATGCAGTTATAACATCAGGTACGTGGGAAGTAAAAACTAGTGTAGAAATAATTTTCTAATATGAGTACGTCTAGACCTTTTGCATATAATACTGGATCAACAATACCTGGAACCATACAAATAGGTAATTTGGCAATAGGAACGCCAACTTCAGGATTCGTATCAACAGGATTGCAGTGGTGGAACGGTCCAGACGAAGAATTAGGCTATGTAATTGCACAATCAGTTCCTGAAGGTAATCAACCAACACCATTTACTGGTGTAACTGCATATGTAGGTTTTTTTAGATCAGAAAGTTTAACTGAGTCATCATTTATAGAATTATCTAAAAGAATTTCTATTAATCAAAATTTTAGTAGCGGTAATGATGCTTATGTTTGGTTAACAGGTAATAGTTATTGGTCTTCTTGGGTTTATAGTGCCACAACAACTGGTACTACATTCTCACAATCGTTTACAGGTGGTACTGCCCCATCAAGTGCAATTGAAACTGCGTGGAATACATTCCGAAGTCGATTAACAGGAACCACCTATACCCAATTTGTGTGGTCTAGTACTAATGGTAATTCATTAACTGTTAGTCATCCAACATTAGTACAATCACTAGCAACTTCATTAAGAACTGCCACTCCAACTGGTGTGACAATTAATTCTGTCGTGTGGAGAGTTGGTACTGGTTGTGGAACACCTAAAAT
>Ga0181344_1000180_pt1 | contig 26367 bp, 50 predicted proteins | sample Su13VDMLBDD_FD_130098 | JGI IMG/M metagenome (GOLD analysis project Ga0181344, IMG submission 130098) | Freshwater viral communities from Lake Michigan, USA - Su13.VD.MLB.D.D | ecosystem: Environmental > Aquatic > Freshwater > Lake | place: USA: Michigan | collected 2013-07-15
GGAGAGCACCAATATCAGCAGCATTATATATACTTGATGACCAACTATAATCATACAAACCATACATAGGAGTCAGTGGTGTTGTTTGAGCATTACCATAAGTACCATCCGATATCGTCACACATGTCTGTGAAGCACAAACAAAAGATATCAACATTAAAATAAAAAGTATAAACCTTCCCATATCACATAAATATTTCCTTCTTCCATAAATCATACGGATAAAATGCTTCCATATATTTTACATACCCCATTTGTCCGTTTTTAATGTTTCGTTCCCAATTATTATATTTAATAGTATAATACCATAGTTCCTTTCTTGACCAACCTAAATTATCTTGTAAATACTTAGCAACCTGATAACCAGTTCTATCTGCACCGTGTGTACAATGTATTAAAGCATTTCCACCCTTAAGATAAGGTTGGATACTATCCAATGATGTAACATACCCCTTCCCTTTTTGATACCCCATATGAGCATTAAACCATACATATTTCTTACCCATACTCTGAACCAATTCCATTTCTTGTTCTGGTGTAACGTTGGTTGATTCCTTCGCATTCATTCGTATAACAACTTGGATGTTATATGCTTTTATTATTTCTTCCAATTGTTTTAAACTTGGTTGACTTGAACGATATAAGTTATTACCTCCCGGTATTGTATCAAAATTACTTGGTAAGTTCGGTATCCTTACAAAATTAATGGTGTCTTTTTTAACCTCCACAGAATCCTTAATTTTATGATTTTGTGCAATCACACGATTAGTTGGTCTAGATGTTGTTAAAATCATTAATATCAACACACCCATAATAATAAAAACACTCTTAACATTCCTCATTTCTACTTATGTTTATCACAATTATAATTTAATATTGTATCATTAATTTTATATTTATTTTTTGAAATAATGACATCTTTACATTCTGTACCATACATATATCTATTACCAACCTCATCATCAATCACAACCGAAGGGTATATTTTTTTTACAATACACTTAACGGGTGTTGTTTGCCTAATCACATTAGTGTTTGGTATAATATTCCTATTTATACTTTTGTTATCACAATTAAACAAAAATAAAACAAAAAATAATATGAATATGTATTTAATCATTTTTTTAAATAAATGGTTTCTTAAAAAAGCAAACCAACCAACAATCCAATCCCAAAACCAGTCATTATTAATAATGCTGACATAATAATAATTAACTTCTTTAATCGTTTAAAATCAAAACCATAAGGACTAATATTTTTTTTAATCTTTGGGTAATCATCAAACATCATCTTCTGAAGTTTTAAAATCAAATTTGTTGAATCAATATCGTTCTTCATTTTAATTTATTTTTTAATATGTTTATTTCTTCTCTTATCCTTTTTAATTCACCATCCACAGCACCCCTATAGTTTATATCTCTTGTTATCTTTAAAAGTTTACTATAATAATCAGTCATACTATCAAGTGACTTTTTTATTTGTTCTTGTGTCTTATTTTTATTGTAAGTTAAATTATCCTCAATACCACATACCTCACATTGTGTTGATTTTTTATCACCCACAAAATCTAACTTACAATCACCACACACCAACATATGATATCCAGGTAAAAAACCACCCATAGGGTATTTGTTTTTATCATAACGTGATGTAGCTATAGACACACCTTCAAGATGTGTACCAAATGTATAATCATAAAGTGTTAATATTTTAACATCATCATCATTACTAAATTCAACCCAAACAGGCAGATCCAACGATAACCTATCCAATACGACATTATAATACGCATTGTTTTTTTGTAATATATGATTCCCTTGTGGTGATAATACAACCACCATTTCATTCTCTATAATAACCTTACCAACCATTACTAATTATTAAATATAGATTTACAATCCTCAACCAAATATCTTTTTTTGACTTCAATGTTATAATCCAAACTACTTAATAGGGGTTGTTGCAACATAATATCATAATCTTGTTTAATTAATTGGTTTTTAAAATTATAAACCAATCGCTCAGCAACTGATATTTGATCCCACGTATTACAAGAGTTTATAACACCATCAATCCATTTTTTTATTTGGTAATTATTCATCATTTTAAAAAGATACAATGATCCAATTCATAGTTATGTTTACTCTTTGATGATACTACACATACCTGTAATCTATATGTGTTATCTTCATTATTATAAACTTCTTTTATCGTGATATCTTCAACAATATCCACCCAATTTGAGACCCCGTATTTACTATCATATTTAAACACCTTACCAATTAACTTATCTAAATTAATAAATGTCGGTTGGTAGTTTTGTTGTATTTCATAAGGGTTTTTTTGTCCTGTTAATTCCTCATAATATGGATTTAATTCACCCGTATATGGATCATATTTTGGTATCTGGTTCATATTAAAATAATCGTTTCATTTGTTCCATTATTCCAATTAATTTTAACTCCAAAAATCTTATTTTTTGTTTTTGTTCATCGTTTAAGTCAAAACTATCGGCTTTTATATCTGATATCTGATTAGTTATGATTCTATGTTCATTCAACAATCGCTCATATTCTTCTTTTTTACTTGTCATTTTTTACAATATGTTTAGTTAACGTGTTTATTAACCCCTGTAGTTCAAAAAAATTGGTGAATCTTACATATGGATCGGTATCAAAAAAATCAACACACCATTTATTACCTGTGGTTTCTTTATTTGTCTGTGTTATTAAAGTTAAACCATTCACAATGTCTAACGTATAGTAATACTCATCATCACCCTCATAGGAATCAATGTACTCTTTTGTAAACCCTAACGATACTAGTTCTTTCTCTGTCATAATTTTTTGTTTAATTCGTTTATAAATATATTATTTTTTGGGTCATATTTCCCAAGATTATAAGTTGTATATGTCCCGTCTAAATTATCCAATTTTATCATCAAAAAGTCAAGTGGTGAAACATATATTTCACATATAACACCATTTATTTTAGAAGTTTGAATAGCCAGAACGTTTTTTTGTGATTTTGTCATAAATCTTATGTAATGTATTTGTTATTTGTGATTTTATTTGTTCTTCATATTCAAGTCGTTGTCCTTCAACCTTCCTATCAAAATGTCCCTGTAACTTACTAATATCCCTATCACCCAAATAAATTACATAATGATAAACGTGATTGGTTATTTCAACCTTGTTATCTTCCATAATCACAAAAATATCCAATGATTTATTGATGATATATCGTTTACCTGATAACGGAGCTATCGTAAACTTTGAATCCACATGATTAATCATCTTTCTGACTATAGCACAAGATATCTTCTCATAACCAGTCACTTCTTCTGTGGTCTTAAACCATTTAGACCCACGTTCCCACTTATAGATTTTTACTTTTAAACGTTTGATGATTCGTTTAATAAACCTTTCTAATTTTGACATACTAATACTTTTATACAAAAGTAGTAAAAAATATTAGTAAAACAAATCTATTAATAAAATTTTTTGATTTTTTGTTTTTTTACCATTCTACCAGCATAATCCATCCATTGATTTTTAACAACAGGCCATTCATGCTTAAAATCATTAAACATTTTTTTGTTCTCGTCCGCCCATTGTTCCATAGCAGAATCTAAAGAAACCTTTTTTGTTTTAGCCCTTTTAATTAAACCCCTAACATATGCTGGTATTTCAACTGGGGATATTAAATACTTAAAATATTCTGTACTATCTATATTATTATAAACATACATATCCTCAAAGTTTTGTTGTTCTACATGCTCCAATTCATGATCAATAGTTTCTTTTACTTCAGAAACTAAATCATTCATACTTTTAGGAAATTCATTTGGATTAAATGTTATTGTTAGTGATATATCCTCCATATCGGCATAGGCACTTATTGAATATGGTTCTTCTAAAGATTCATCTTCTTCAAATTTACAGGTAAAGTCAAAAACAGCATATTCATCTCCACGTTCAAGATATAAACCTTCAATAAAAAGTGGTTCACCTTTTTTAAATGCATGAATTACCTTTCTTGAAAGTTCTAAAGAAATTTGATCAGTCTTACGTTCCAATAATATATTTTTTTGAATGGAACTGATTATTTCTTTGATATATGGTTTTTTTATCATTTCTCTAAATGCGTCATTAATACACCACCAAGTGAAGTTGCGTCAACCATTAGGTGATTTAAATCTTCATCATCAAGTCTAGTTCTTTTTTTAGTAAAATCAACACCTAACACACCAATAAATTTATCTTCAATTGTTTTTATTGCAAATAAATAACTTGATTTACTATTTGATTCCTCAGCAGCATATTTTAAACCAAAAGTAGCAACTTCATCATCTTTATAATCATATATTTTGATGACATCATGTTTTAATAATTCGTTAATTGATTTTGAAAATAAATTAACAGGAATATTATGGAAGTTACTTTGAATTGAATTCACACCAAGGTTTACCACTTCATAAATTACAGAAAATTTAGCCATTGACTTTCCAGTTGGATAGAAGTTACCCCCGTTATGGAATTGTGTTACCCACACTCTATCAGCATGATATTCCTCACGTATATCTTCTATTTTTTGATTAACCAATTCAGACACCTTTAAAGTTTCACGAACCATATCAGGTTTCTTTTTATTTTTATCTAAATAGTTTTTAACTGTTAAAATTACAACAGGACCCAAAATACCTGTAATAAACGCTATAATTATACTTGTAAGATTATCCATATTAATTATAAATATTAAAAAATGTTAAAAGCCTCCATATTTTTTTATGAAGGCTTTATTTAAATTATTTGTTCTTCTCAATCACCGACCAAATTGCACCAATTAATGTCATAACAGCACCAATAACTTCAGTCACTGTAGCATCTGTCGCAATACCTTTAGATATTACCACACCACCAATAAAGGTTAATGTGTGACGTATTACACCCAACACTTGTTCTCTTTTTAACTTCATTTTGTTGTTTTTTTTAGTTTATGTTTATTATATAAATATCATTTAAGTAAATTAAAGTACACTTTAAACTTTTTTTGTCTATCTTCTATACCATTCAATCCACCATTCACACGTTTTGTTAGTTTTTTAACATCTTCCTCATCAGAACCACCATCACAAATATCCCATAACTTATTGTTGTTAAAAAAGAAAGCGGCAGACGCCAATGGATATTTTGTTGCAACCAAATCAGGATTTGATATACAATCTTCACCAATAAAATCGGAGAATTTTTTATAGTTTGATCTACCCGTTAATTGAATATAACCACGACCTCTAAAATTCCACCCATCACCAGATGCTTCATTACCATTACCATTTTGATTTGCATATACAAAATTCCCAATTTCTTCAGGTTTACGTGCAATTAACTTTGCCCTTCTGCGCTCAATTTCAGATATAACCTTATCTTTATTCACATCAAAATCACTTTTAAATGTTTTTAATAACAATTCCTCAGAATAATTTAAATTCTCCCGTATTGATTTAAACCCACCCGATTCATGTGAACATTGTGATAAAAAGTGAGCCAACCTTAAATTGGTTGTGATATTAAACTTCTTTGCAGTATCAGGTATTTGCAAAATAACTTCATCAGGAATCACACCTTTTAGTTTATGAATATTCAATCCAACAACTTCCTTAATTGGTTGTTCCACCTTTGTTATAACCTCAAACATTTTAGCCCATGTTTTATCACCAACAATACCATCAGCAGTTAAACCATTTTTTGCTTGCCAAGACTTAACAGCCTTATCAGTTGCCGGACCAAAATCACCATCAGCTTTTAAACCCAATTTTGTTTGCAACTTTTTAACATCGTCGCCCTTACTTCCCAATTTTAATAACATAATTATCTATTTTTTATACTGATAAATATTTATAAAATAAAAATTATGAACTTTACACAAAAACAAATTGAAGATGCTGTAAAAGCAAAAGGTTATGTCTGGTTTGATGACAAATCAAATAAAGGTTATGATGTTAATATCGTTGGTGTTAGAAACAACAACCCATCTATAGCCGATAAAGTAACAAATGTCTTTGATGATATGTTAACCATATCATTTAAAGATGAAACAGGGACTTGGCAATTCTATAGTTGGTTAGCAACAACAGATCCAGGAAAGAAAGGAGTTCAGCAATTCCAAAACAAAAAAGGTGTTGCAAGACTTGTACCGGGACAATATAGAAGTGTTTGGAAGGTAGATAAACACCAAGGTAAATATGAAGCACTTTGTCAACGTAATGGTAATGTAACCGTATACAGGGATTCAAATAAAGACCTCGTTTTTGAAGAACGTGTAACAGATACAGGTATGTTTGGAATCAATATCCATAAAGCAGGACAAGACTCAACCTGGGTGGAAAATTGGTCGGAAGGATGTCAGGTGTTTAAACGTGTGAAAGATTTTGACGTTTTTATGAAGATTTGTAAAAGAGCAGCAAAAATACACGGAAACTCATTTAGTTATACCCTATTAGAATCAACAGATATACAACAATAAAAAACGGGGGTCACTGACCCCCATTTTTATACGATTGATAATAACATATCACCAGTACCCTCCCAAACTTTTATTTGTGATTTTGGAACCCAAACCTCCATTTCACCAATTTCTTCCACTCGTTTTAAATAATCAAGTCTGAACGTTTCAGCTTGTGATGAATCAGTAATGTAAGGTACACCAATTTTAGTTGCACATATCTTACCCAATCCCGTTAACATTGAAAACTCATCAGTTAACGTTTTCATACAACAAGTACAAACTTTACCTCGTTTGATGGTTAATTTTACCAAAAACTTAACAGCCTTTGGTGACATTGAAATAACTTTTTTAACATCCAAAAGGATTGGGTTAAAATTTAAGTTATATGTGGTTTTTAATTGTTCACCAATCTTTCTACCAACCTTAATAGTATCACCCTCAATAGGTATGTTTAAATTAATTGTCTTTGATCTATCTTCCTCCTTTTGAATCTGATTAATTGCAGCCTCCTCTTGTTTAACAGATAACTTACCAAATTCTTTTAACTTTGACTGGATATCCAATACAAAAGAATTTTTACCAACATATTCTGCGATTTTTTTAAGTTCAGGTGTCATTTCAATCTTCTTCACTTCATTAACTGACATAAAAATCTTAGACACCGCACCTTTTTGCTTTTCAGTTAATCTACCATACTTTTTAATAACATCCTGCATTTTAAGGATGAAATTGTTATTACCTTTGTAATTCGTTACTTGTTCGTTGATAGTTGACATAATACCTTCGTTTTTGATTCATTACAAAGATACATCATTTTTTTAAATAAACAATTTTTTAATCCTCAAATTTGAATAATTTTTTAAACCTATCAAACCATTCATTATAAGCCGGTCTAATAAGTATAAAAAATCCAAGCATACCCATAAAAAATTTAAAGATGGTGATATCACCAATAATAAACACGTTGAATAACGCTAAACCTACTATCAAAACAATGATTGTTAATACATAACAAACCAAACCTTTTAGTAAATTCTTCATATTAAAATTTTTAAAATTCAGAGGAGGGGGTGGGATTCGAACCCACGGAACTCTTGCAAGTTCATCAGATTTCAAGTCTGACCTAATCGACCACTCTAGCACCCTTCCAAAATGGGGTGGGATTCGAACCCACGGCACGAGGAACTTTACGTTACCTTTGCTCTACCCCCTGAGCTACCCACATATATAAATATACACATATTTAATTATTTTGTAAAGTTATTTCCAAAATAATTGTATTAGTAAAATTAAAATAGATAATGAAATACAAATAATTGTTTTTAAACTAAATGATTCATTAAACAAAAAATACGAAAGTGAAGCAAAAACAATTGTACCTATGGCAAATCCAATAATACGTCCAGGCCATATTTCACCATTAAAATAACCAGCACAATATTTTGTAAATAATATAAACAAATAACCAATAGGAAACCCAAATAACGCAACAATAATTGGGTTGTTCTTCGCCCATTCAGATACAAATTGGGCTTGCATTTGGAAGAACGTTAACGTATGTGCCAAAATCAACAAACCCAATGATAATAAAAATAATTTCACCTTACTAATATATTACATAATCCATGTCACCACCCTGAATTATTTTAATTGGGAATCCCCATAAATAATGAATGTGATCCACAATGTCATCAATTTTATCCATACTTAATTCTTTACCATTAATAGATGTATAATCTAATGTTAATGTTCTGTCACCATAAATATCAACATCAAATACCTGAATGTCAGGGACATATCTACTTCTATTATAATTCTCTGATAAAGCCATTCTTATACTTTTATAACCCTCATCATTATGTATTGCATTTATTTCATAATGATCATCATCATAATCATCACGTACTTCAAATAACTTCATATCACGAATAACTTTTGGTGATAAATATTGTAATACAAATGATTCATCCCTAAAGTTCTCAACTATATATAAAAATTGTTCCTTCCAATTACCCTTACCTGCAATGTCGGGGAACCATCTATAATCTTCCTCTGTTGGTTCAAGGGACATCCTTTTAATGTCCTTGAATATATTGAACCCTAATGTGTATGGATTCAAACCAGAATAATACTTTGAATCAAATTCTGGTTGGTATATCACATTTGAATGGTGGTGATAAAATTCAGTCATAAATCCCTCATCCAAATACCCTTCTTCGTACATCTTATTAATGATCTCAAAGTGGGTAAATGTTGCGGTTCCTTCATTTATTGTTTTAGTTTGTGCTTGTGGATAGAAATATTGTGCGGTCTTTCTAACAATCCTAACCAATTCACGTTCCCAAGTTTTTAAGTTTGGTGAGTTCTTCTCAATAAAATAAAGTATATTCTCCTCCGGTTGTTCGGGAAATCTTTTAATACGTTTTTTTGTTGGTTCGTCCGTCGGTAATGTTCTCCAAATATCATCAACCAATATACGATCATCTTCAATCTTCTTCTTTAATCTTTCCGCTTCCTCGGATGCTGATAACTTGCTTGGTTTTTTATATTTATCAACACCATAATTCATTAATACGTGACACGAATCCAATAATGATTCAACTTCATCATAACCATATTTCTCCTCACATTTCTTAACAAACTTCCTTGCAAAATCCATATAATCAATTATGGAATCAGCATGTGTCCATTGTTTAAATAAATAATTATTCTTAAAGAAATGGTTATGACCCTGAACATGAGCATAAACCAATAACATCAGACAGGTGTCATTATCTTCTAAATTATATGAAATACAAGGATTTGAATTAATTACCATTTCATACGATAACCCCATTCTTCCTTTTTTATAATTATTAGAATTAATAACATAATCCTTCCCAAACTTCCAGTGATTATATGATATTGGAAGCCCAATTAATGAATATGCATCCAATAATTGTTCTGATGAAACTATTTCAAATTGATTCGGGTACACATCCAAGTTTAAATGTTCAACGGATAATCTATCAATTATTTCTGAAAATACTTCAATCGTATCTACATTCCATTCAGACTTTGAAAATAACTTTTTTATTTCTTCCTTAGTTCTCATTCGTTACATTTTTTTTAAAGAAGTCCCTAAATACTTCCCATATTTGATTCACTTCACCAATCTTACCAATTCTAAAGTTCTTATGTTCATTGGCTATCTTTTTATATGTCTGCCATAAATCACCGTCACTACGTCTTGCTATTTCAATATAAATCATATATTGGATTTTATCAAGTAAGTTCTTTTTTAATATTTCACCACATTCTAACGCATCGGTTTGATCCCATACATCACCATCAGACGCTTGTGCTGCATAAATATTCCAATCCTTAGAATAACGCTCTTTAATAATTTTATCCATAAGTGCCAATGCATCAAATACAATAGTTCCACCTGTTTCTCTTGAATTAAAAAATTCATCTTCAGATACCTCTTTTGCAACTGTGTGGTGTCTAATAAATACGATTTCAATATTTTCATATTGTTTTGATAAAAACATATATAATAACATAAAAAATCGTTTTGCAATGTCCTTCTCCTTCTCCCCCATAGAACCCGATATGTCCATTATACAAAACATAACCGCAGATGTTGTTGGAACCGCAACTTTCTCAAAATTATTATATTGCAAATCCACTTCTTCCATAAAAGAAATGGTTAACTTCATTTTTTTTAGTTTATCAATTTCTTTTAATATTTCAGCAATTTCATCATCACTTAAATCTTCATTATCCAATTTATTTTGAAGTTCTTTTATCTTCTTATCATAATATAAACCTGAAGCCATCTTCCTTGTTAAGGAATTTTTAAATGATTTTACAACATTCAACCTATTAGGTGATCCGGCATTAGTATAACCGGCACGTTTTTGTTTGAAGTTAACAATTGAATTCAAATGTTTTTTAACCATATCAGGAAGTTCAAGATCATTGAAGAAGAACTCCATAAATTCATCCTTTGAAATTGTGATAGTAAAATCATCTTCACCTATTGTCGGATCGTTTGAACCTTTATTACCTTTACCCTTACCATTACCCCCTTGTGGTTTTTTAATTCTATCACCAGGGCTATATTCTTTATTACCGGGATTTACTTGACGTTTGTTTCCTGATTCATGATCATAACCAAACTGCGGTTCATTAACCCCTTTAACCGGGATTTTAACACCCTTATCTGAAGAAGTTAAATCCTTTACATTTGTATTTTTAATAATGTCAGGTAAAGCTTTTTTAATTTGATCTTCAACCCTTTTGATAAGTCGCTGACGATTCTCAGACGACTTACCTTTAGGATTATTTCTTCTATCAATAATATTAATTCCCATATTAATTGGATTTTCTAACTCTTAAATACCAGTCAGTTAATAATTTAATTTGTTTGTTAGTGTAACCACGTTCTTTCATACGTTCAATAAAGTCGGAATGTTTCTTCTCATCATCTTTTGATGTTTTAGTAGAGAATGATATAACAGGAATCAAATCTTCAGTTTTAGAGAATATTCGTTTTTCAATTACATTTTTAATCTTCTCATATGAATCCCACTTCGGTGATTCACCATTCTTAGCTTTATGTCTCAAATAAAATTGAACCAAGTCATTTCTAAAATCTTTTGGATTGGCAATACCAGCCGGTTTCTCAATCTTCTCAAGCTCATCATTCAATGCACTTCTATCAAATTGTTGTCCCGTTTCAGGATCCCTAAAGTCATTATCTTGACACCAATGATCGGCATATGTAATATATCTTTCAAATAAATTTTGCCCATATTCTTGATATGAATCAACATATGCTTTTTGAATTTCATCACCAATAAAATCAGAATATTTATGACCCAATGTTGATTTTAAAAGATTTAAATAAAATTGTTCAACCTCTTTTGGTAACTGAGCCTTAATAATTTCTTGTTCCAACACATAAAATAAATGTACAGGATTCGCAGCAACTTCTTCTGAATCGTGGTTAAATACTTTGGATAACACCTTGAAAGCGAAACGTGTTGATATCCCATTCATTCCTTCTGTTACACCCGCATCGTCTTTATATTCTTGAAGTGATTTTGCTTTTGGATCCACCTCTTTTAAATTTTCACCATTATAAACCCTCATTTTTGAGTACATCAAGGAATTCTCAGGTTTTTTAATACGTGTCATTACACAAAATTGTGATAACAATTCCAATGTTTGTGGTGCACAAGGCGCATCAGATAAAGATGAATTTTTTAATAATTTTTTATAGATTTCAACTTCTTCATCAACCCTTAAACAATACGGTACTCTTACAATATAAACACGATCCAAGAACGCTTCGTTCTTTTTATCATTTGAGAATGATTCCCATTCAGACTCATTTGAGTGTGCCAAAATAATACCTTGGAATGGAATTGCCGGTAAACTTTCAGTTCCATTAAAGTTACCTTCTTGTGTTGCTGTTAATAACGGGTGAAGAACCTTAATTGGTGCTTTAAACATTTCAACAAATTCCATTAACCCTTGATTTGCTCTACATAACGCCCCTGAATAATTATATGCATCGGCATCATTTTGTGGGAATTCCGCCAATTTACGAATATCAACCTTACCAACAAGTGCTGAAATATCTTGGTTGTTCTCATCACCAGGTTCTGTTTTTGCAACCCCAATTTGTGAAGCAATTGACATTTTTAATTTCCTAACACTAAATTTAGTCACGTCACCACCAAATTCTTCCAATCTTTTGGTTGCCCAAGGTGAAGGACAAGAAGGGACATACATTTTTTGAATCCCATATTCCTTCTCCAATTCTGAACGATAAGCAGAGAATAAACCCAATGGATTCTCCCAAACAGGTGATACCTCACCGTTTGCAACCAAAACATAAATATAATTTTGTTCCATTAATTGTTTTAGTCGCTCAGCCAATGATGATTTACCACCACCAACAGGTCCCAATAGATAAAGGATTTGTTTCTTCTCCTCAAGTCCTTGTGCCGCATGTTTAAAAAACGATACAATTTGTTCAATGGTATCTTCCATACCATAAAATTCACTAAACGCAGGATAACGTTTAATAATCTTATTTGAATGGATTCTACTCAAACGCTCATCGTGTTTTGTGTCAACAATTTCAGGTTCACCAATCGCCTTTAACATTCGCTCAGCAGGTGACGCATAAATCGTTTTATCTTTTTTACAAAGCTTCAAGAATTCTTCAATTGTCATATCATCTTGAACTTGCGCAAAATCATTTTTGATAGTTTTTAATAGGCTCATAATTATATTGTATTTAGTTTATTTCCTTTATTAGTTAAACATAATAATAGTTCTTTATTATATCAATGGTTAGTTACCAATTCTAATTGATCTTCATTAAAAATATGTAGTAAACCATATCCATCCATTTCACCAACAACACGAACATTACCTTCAATCGTTTTAAAAACAGCAACAATAGTACAAGGAAATTCATATCCCTTAGTCTTTATAGCCTTGTCACCAATCTTAAATTTAGTTTCTTCCATATTTGTCTTTTTTTTAATTAAATTTCCCATTTTTGGTACCCACACATTATCCATCCATTCATCATAGCTTATTTTAGATTTGGGGTTGTCAGTTTTATATATCCAATACTGTGTCTTTAAAGTTGTCATCTATTTAATTTTTTTATTTTTATAGGGATCCTCATATATGAATAACTCAATCATATCCATATTATAGATGAAACATATTAAATAATCACCCTTATTATAATTATATCTACCTTCTTTTATGTTTCCAGTCCTATAACCTTTTTTAATTTGTTTTACATCTATCTGGGATGATGTGGCGATAACCTTAGATGGTTTTGTAATATCCAAATCGTTTAATGTTAACACCTTAACCAACTTGTTATATATCGTGTCAACCTCAACATCACCAATATCATTGTTAATATCATTAAACGAATAATGGTAGTCGTATGTTTTACTTAAATTATCATATACCAAACAAGGACAGTTACACAAAAACATCTCATAAAAACTTAAGGTGTCTTTTGTTTCAATACCTTTAACTTGAGTTAACCCCAAAAAAGGTAATAAAATAAATAATATTAACTTCTTCATATATATTATTTTTTAATTGAGACATATATATCTCCGTACCACCCAAATATTTGGTCCTCAAACTCCCTCTCAGGTTTAAATTGACTCATATCCATATCAATCTCCATGAAATAACTCTCGTTGGGGAATCTAACCAAAACTTTCTTCATAACTCAAACAGCTTTAATTTCAACTACTATTTTTTTACCATCAACAAACAAAGGAATACTAATTGAGTCCTCTGTTGGGTGATACATTTTGGGAAATTGTTTGATTTCGTATTTCTGTTTTGTTTCTTGTGTTCCCCCAATTGTTTCCCACATTTGAAGTCCTTCTTGTATCTTTGTTGTGATACGTTCTACTTGTTTTGAGTTTTCCATAATTTTTAACTTAAATAATTTGACATATTTTTAGCAGCCTTAAAAGCCTCTTTCATATTTTCAATAATTTTTGAACCTCTTAACCTAAATGGGATAACATATGAAATTCCATCTTCATCCATCCATTTTTTACCTAATTCATCTTCCGAATCATATAACTCATTAAATCTGGTTTCGTATTCATTCCATTGTTCTTCAGGATAATCTTCTTTAACAGGTTTGTATTTTGAATCGAACAATCTGTCACCAATTCTAAACATACTACCACCTCTATGCGTATACCCATACATTCCTTCAATCACGGGATTATCAGTTCCATATGTATCCTCAATAATAACCGCCGCGACACCATGTGGATGTCGTTCATCAATCATCATTTTATTATTTACATACCATCTAGCTTCATCAATACTACCAACATATGTTCCATTTGGTGATAGGAATGAATTCTCTAGTGTATGTTCGTTGTTTGGTCCAAATGTGTGTGTCCCAATTTTACCTCCTGTTAATCTTTCAATCTCTTGGATTTCTTCTTGTGTGATTTCTTTTGTCATAACTTTAATTACTTTTTACATTTTTATGTGTTTTTGTCAAAACTATTTTATATTAATAGAAATAACTATAATATTCAAATGTGTAATAACTACCATATCTTTTACATATTCCGTGTCCTGTGTAGTTACTCAAAAGATATTGTTCGGCTTCATCATAACTACTATGTGTTACCTTAACGTGTTTAGGCCCTTCATTACGATATATTTGTCTCCAACCCCAAAACTTCTTTTGTTCTATCACCCATTCAACATTTCTTTCAGATGAATAAGCGTCGTGAAATAATTGTACTATTCTAAATTTTATCATATTGCCAATTCTAGTTTTGAACTTAACTTTGTTATCTTATCTATATTATACACTTTGAAGTCATCTATAGTATAATCATAAAAATTTTTATTATCAACCAATTCGATATATGGTAGATTAGTTTCCAATGGTGTTTTATTTAAAAGTTCAGTAACCGCATCAAAATGTCTATCATATATGTGTAGGTTCTGAACTAGGTGACAAAACCTACCTACTTTATAACCACAATGTCCAGCTATCATCATTTGTAAAGCCAGATATTGGATTTTGTTAATAACTCCTGCAGTAATAAAATCATTTGATCTCTGAATTAAAGTCAAATCCAACACCTTATCTTCACCAACCTTTCTAACCGAGCAAAGGATTTCATAAGCACAAGGAAATAAACCACTTGTTTCCTCTAAATCAACATACTGATACATACTAATAATGTGTCTTCTACCAAATGGATCATTAACCAAACCATTAAGTAATTTATTCATCAAGTCATATCTTTTGATTGTTGCCCCATATCTTTGTCCGATACTATCACCACCAATATTCCATTCATCCCACCAGTTAATTCCCATTTCACGAGCCACTTCAAGTGATGATGTTTGTTTTTGGTATATCCAAAGTATTTCTTTGATGCCAGTTTTAATTGCCGTATTTCTTAATGTGGTGATTGGAAACTCACCTTTTGAAATATCATATTCCTCAAATACCTGTGTTATGAATCTAGAATAAGCTGGTGTTCCATCGGCGTATTTTGGTCTCGGATTCTCATCCCAAGAACCTTCTGACATAATCTTCGCTATGTTTAGAATATAATAATTGTCGGCTTTATTCATAAACTTCTATTTTTGTTCCGTTATATTCAAGTGTTATTTGTTTAGTTGGTACATTTAGGATTTCACATTGTTCTACCCAACCTTCTTCACTTTGATTACCCAAAAATGTGTTTAATATGGGTAATATTTGTTTTGCCATCAATTTCCTATCTTCAAAACTCAACTCTCTTTCCTCAATCTTTAATCCCCACCTTTCAGAAAATTCATTATCGGTTTTACATCTATAAACAAATTGTTCTTTTGAATGTTCCTTCACCTTAATAGGTTCAACACTATAAACACTACCATCATTTGGATATTTTTCAATAGTCCATTCGGTTTTAATACCATTCTCATAAATCGGTATTGAATATGATTCTTCACTCATCTTTGTTTTGTTATTTAATACCAATTCCCTCTCCGTCAATGTATATTAACTTTACCGTTTCACCATCACCTATAATTGTTAAAGTGGGATATTCATCATCTGGAACAGGATAGGTGGGTTTTATTTCATAACGATATTCATAACAAATTTTATCCACTTTATCAAGAAACTCTTTCATTTTATTTGTCATCTTTTAAAATATGATTTAATTTTCATCCAAACTATTTCGGGATGATTCCGTAACCACCAAAAAAATATATAAATTTTTTTCATCAATCAATCATTTTATATGTTGTTGACTTAACTTCGTTGTCTTTTTCAACTTGGTGTCTATTCTTATGTCCTTCAATTACTTTTAGAGCATCTTCTTCATTACCATACCTCACAGTAATTGTTTTTGACATACCAAATGAAACCCCAACCTTATGGATATTATACCAAACAATTTCTTGTGTTTGTCTGAACAATTTTTTTTTAATTTCTAACTTACAAACTTGTGGTATATAAAGTTTTTCACCGTTATTTAGTTCTTCAATTTTAATTCTGTAGTGATTCATATTATATTCTTTCAAATTCTTGTTTAACCAAATTTATTTCTTCATCTAACCTTTTGAGTTCACTAAAAATCATTTCTTTTATAACATCTTTATTATAAAAACTTACCTCATCTTTTCTTGGAAAAGGACCCCCTGTTGAAAATCCTATTGTAACCCCCAAACTACAAGAGTTTAACGCACTTTTTAACTTACGCTTCTGTATTTCTAACCTATCAAGTTCTTGCTTGATTTTTTTTGCCTTTTCAAACTTTTCTATTTCCATTTTATTCTGTTTTAAAGATTAATGATTTCATCTTTTACTTGTTCCCAATATTCAAATTCTTCCTGAGTATCCCAATATGGTTTTGATTTTACTATTTCATCCACAGTGATTAATGCACATTGTTTAGCTTCATCATATCTAGATACGATACTATTAATACCACTATAACTACCATTGTTTGGTAAACTATAATAGAACTTATCTACCAAGTTGTTTGCTCTTTCTTTTGGTTCCATATCAAAATTACAAATCCCATTTAATCATTCTATCGTCAGTAAGTTGTTCTATGATTGTGTTATCTTCAGATTTGTTATTAATTTTTTGAATAAATAACATCCATTCATGAATTAAATGTTCTTCACCAACACCAACATTTGCCAAATCATACCCCTTCATAAAAGAAGCCCTCATTTCTTCAAGGGTATATACGTTTCTTTCTCCCATAATAAACATTTTTTTTTAAATTATATCCCAACAAGGTTCCACAATAAATCTATTTCCACCATCCAACACCGTCCGAACAATTTCCCTCTTGTGTTGAATATTAAATGTACTCCCATCTTCACTTGACCTAAACATCTTTGGTTGATCATAATGATTTAATTCACATATCCTAACCATTTCTTCATAATCTCTGTTTGGTATGAACCCCCTTAATGGTGTTAACCTCATAAGACAAGTGGTTAACCTAACTGTCCTTCCATCATATAAACAATAATAATAATCCATATCATCTTCAACAAGAGCAATTAAACGATATACATTAAAATTGGAAATAACCAATTGACCTTTTAATTGTTCCAATTCATTTTTAAATATGGTTAAATTATCCATCATCCGATTATTTTAAAATGTATTTCTGTTAAATCAAATACCTCACCTTCAATTACCTCATCATCAATATATGTTATCACATCTGTATATGTAATCATATCAATCTGGAAGATAACCTTATCCCCCACCTTTGCCGTCATTTTATTATTAACCAACATAACCCAAAAATTTATTTATTCAACCACCCAACAAAAGATAAAAAATGTGATGCAGTAGTTGACAACTATACTCGTTTCACCATTATTTGTCAACAGGTCCATGTACTTTACGAGTTCACCTTTTCTTACCACCACATTTTTTTACTTTCAAAGAACCTTTCTTAAACTTACCGGTTTCTTGTTCTCCCGTCGTTCATATATCAAAGATAAGTAATCTTTTTTAATCCACCAAAACTTTTTTTGAATTATTTCTTCTTTTTAATAACGCATCCTTCTTTGATAATAAAAACTTTACCTTTGGGTTTGGCGAATCTTCATTATATGGTATTAGTTCATTAACCCTTACCTTGGACAATTCAACATATTCCTCATTTAAATCAATCCCAACAAAGTTTCTATTATTTAATTTCGCCATCTTTAATGTTGTACCACTACCACACATCGGATCCAATATTAAATCACCTTCTTCTGACCACGATAAAATGTGATCTTCAGCCAATGATTCAGGAAAGATTGCTGGATGTTTAAAAGCAATATCATCCTTTGATGAAAACCCCTTACCATTATTTATATACCAAACATTATATCTTGTCCCAAACTCAGATACAACAAACTTGTCAACTTTTTTTAAATTACCATCCTTCTCCCTTTTTGATGGATCACCAAAATTGCTATGTCCCGCCCATCTGTTTGGTTTATCTTTTAATAAGTTAACGGTTTTTGGTGTACCCTTTGATAAAATAAACATATACTCAAAAACTTGTGAATATCTACCCGTTTCAGGAAATGGTGCACCATTTTTGTGGTATATCATAGTATCATACAAAGTAAACCCAATTTCCATAAATTTTAATGCCTGTCTGAATGAACTTCCAGTTTCACCACCATTTTTAACTTGATCATTCACAACCCAAACTACAACACCACCTTTTTTTGTGACACGATAAAGTTCCCTTGCCATTTCAACAAAAGGGAAACTAAAACCATCTTCATATACAACATCATCCTTAATCTTACCATTATATGTTCTAAGATTGTCATATGGTGGTGATGTTACAGTTAAGTCAAATGTGTTATCATCATACGTTTTTAACACCTCAACAGCATTTCCCAATATCACTTCATTCATAATTAAAAAGTTTTTGCACGTCCACTAGGACTTGAACCCAGACAAACGGATTTGGAATCCGTTATGCTACCAATTACATCATAGACGCAGTTGCTCGTCTTTCCGAGCCGTACAACAAGGATATTCTTATGCGCTATTAAGGACTCTCTTGTGCTTCCTTATTTGTAGTTCTATCAGGGTTCGAACCTGAACGATTTCTTTAGAAGAGAAATATGCTATCCAATTACATCATAGAACCTTTTACCGTTTCTGTCTTACAAAGATAAACAATTAATTTTAATTGACAAGTACCAAAAACAAAAAACCCACCTTTTTTGAAGATGGGTTTAAATTTTTTATGTAATATTTTTTTAATATTCATTATCACCGTTAATGATAAAATCATATATCACATCAACATATTCTTCATCCGACATTTCAGGTTCATAAAACCTTGAGTTTTCAAACTCCTCAAACCACCCTGAATATGGATGTAATCCATATTTACCAAGTTCATCCAATATGTAATCATAATCCCTTTCATAATGATTATTTTCTTTAATCACTCGTTTAACAATCCTTGTTAAATCTGCTTCCGTTAGTTTAATAATTCTTTTCATACTAATTAAAATCCTTCTTTATTCAATAATTCTTCCATTTCAGAAGCAATGTCATGATAACCTTCATCAAACAACACATCAACAATATCTTGTTCTGACATCAAGTTAATATCGTGAATATCATAACCACATTCCATTTCCAAGATGTCTCTTGCTTCTTCAATAAGTTCTTTTAATCTTTCTTCACCCTTATCAACCATACCAACTGGTTCATCTTCTTTAATGATTTTTTTGATAACTTTAATAAGTTGTGATTCTGTTAATCTTATAATTTTTGCCATAATGTTTTTTTTATATAAATATATGACATCACTAAAAAATCATCATCTACAATGATAATCAGCAGCCTTTGTTGCTATTTGGTTATTTGGTTTGATGTTTGTTTTGTAACCTAATGATGATGCCCAACCCACAGTTGCTTGAACAAGTTTGGAACTAAAATGTCTATCATCACAATTATAATCTAAATCAATTTCTATTTTAACATTCATTTGTTTTGTTATCCATTCAGCCAGTTGAATTGATTGTTCGGCTTCATTCCACAATCTTGTCCATTTATCTTTAATCTTTTTTGTTTTGTATTTGTGGTAAATATAATGGACACCTCTATTTCCATATCTATAGGCAATGGCAATAACATAAACAGTACTTCTTCTGTGATTTTGTGAATCAGTACCGATATGTATTTCAACCATTGGGTAGTCGTTAATTATATCCAATGTGTGTGTTATAACATCACTCACAACTTCTCCCGACACTTTCCTAAATAACTTCTTCATTTTTTTTAAATTGTATACCTCATCCAACTATCTGTAAAACAACAGTTGCTGTCAATTCGTTGTGACTCCCCTTAAATTGTATACCTCACCCAACGTGTGGTCATACCCAATGTAACAATAAATGGTTGTGACCCCTCTTAAATTGTATACATCACCCAACTACCCAAGTAGTGTTTAACTCTGTTGTTTGAGTTGTGACCCCTCTTAAATTGTATACATCACCCAACCATTCCTTCGTTAAGTCTTGTATTTCTTTATGATATAGTCCAAAATTAGAACGTAAAAATGACCAAATATCATCATAATCTATGTTAACAATTTCATTTTTTGTATCGTAAATCATAAAATTATAACCTTTTTTATAACGAAATAAAATCAAATGTCCTTTCTCTTTTGATTGAACTTGTTCCAAGTCATCAAATAAATGAAGAAAGTCCATCGGAGTTTCAATATTTAATAATTGACAAAATATATCAAAGTCACCTACCATACTTACAGTATCATTAACACCACTTTCTTTAATATTATCAATTAATGTTATTTCAAGTTGATTATTCATAATAACAAATATACAAAAAACCCCCATAACAAAAAACAGTCTGGGGGTTAATTTAAAATTATTTTACTTCCTCATAGTCAACATCATCACCCATCGGTTCTGTTGTTGTTGATTCATACATCTTTTGACTTATTTCATGGAATTTTGAATTCAATTCATCTGTTAAAATTTTAACTTGTTCAATATTTTTATTTGTGTGTTGTTCTTTTAATTTTTGAATTGATGTTTTTATTTCACCCTTTTGTTCATCAGTTAATTTATCATCCAAATCTTTTAAGTGTTTATCAGCATTAAACAATGCACTATCAGCTGAATTCATAATATCAGCATCTTCTCTTAATTTCTGATCAGCTTCAGCATTTGCTTCAGCTTCTTGTTTCATCTTCTCTATTTCTTCTTTTGATAAGCCCGAAGATGATTCAATTCTAATTGATTGTGCTTTATTTGTTCCCTTATCAAGAGCAGAAACATTAATAATACCATTCGCATCAATATCAAACGTCACCTCAATTTGTGGAATCCCTCTTTGTGATGGTGGAATCCCATCCAAGTGAAATCTTCCAATCGTTTTATTATCTTTTGCCATTGCTCGTTCACCTTGTAAAACGTGTATTTCAACGGATGGTTGGTTATCAGATGCTGTTGAAAAGACCTGTGATTTTTTTGTTGGTATTGTTGTGTTTGCGTCAATTAATTTTGTAAATACACCACCCATTGTTTCAATACCCAATGATAATGGTGTCACATCCAATAATAATACATCTTTAACATCACCAGCCAATACACCACCTTGAATTGCTGCCCCCAATGCAACAACTTCATCAGGATTCACACCTTTTGATGGTTCCTTACCAAAGAAGTTTTTAACCGCTTCTTGAATTGTGGGAATTCTGGTTGTTCCACCAACCAAAATGATTTCATCAATATCTGTTGTTTTTAACCCAGCATTTTTTAATGCCGTTTTGCATGGTTCAATGGTTCTTTTAACCAATTCATCAATAAGTTGTTCAAACTTTGCTCTTGTTAATGTTACAACCAAGTGTTTTGGTATACCATCAACAGGTAACAAATATGGTAAATTTATTTCAGTAGATGATGTTGATGATAACTCAATTTTTGCCTTCTCTGCAGCTTCCTTTAATCTTTGTAACGCCATTGGATCTTCACTCGGATCAATGTTGTTCTCTTTTTTAAATTCCTCAACCAAAAAGTTAATGATGGCTTGATCAAAATCATCACCACCCAAATGTGTATCACCATCGGTTGATAGCACCTCAAATACACCATCACCCAGTTCCAATACCGAAACATCATGCGTTCCCCCACCGCAGTCAAACACAACCACTTTTGAATCCTTGTTCTTCTTATCTAACCCATATGCCAAAGCAGCAGCCGTTGGTTCATTGATAATACGTCTAACTTTAAGTCCCGCAATTTCACCAGCTTCTTTTGTTGCTTGTCGTTGCGCATCATTAAAATAAGCAGGTACAGTAATAACAGCTTCGGTTACTTCAGACCCCAAATAATCTTCAGCAGTTTGTTTCATCTTTTGTAGAATAACTGCCGATATTTCTTGTGGTGAATATTCCCTATCATCAATTTTAACTCTTGGTGAATTGTTTTTACCTTTAATAACTGAATAAGGTACACGTTTTAATTCATCTTTTACATCATCATAACTTGAACCCATAAAACGTTTAACTGATGATATTGTTTTTGTTGGATTGGTAACCGCTTGTCGTTTTGCAGGATCACCAACCTTACGTTCACCTTCACTTATGTACCCAACCACAGATGGTGTTGTACGTTTACCTTCCCCATTTGAAATAACCACAGGTTCGTTACCTTCCATTACGGCAACACACGAGTTAGTTGTTCCTAAATCAATTCCGATTATTTTACCCATACTTTTAATTATTTATTTGTTTATTTAATATTAATGAATTTTAATTCAACACAAATAATAACAAAATCATACCAAAAGGTAAATACTGACAAAATGTCAGGTTTACTGACAAAATGTATTAAAAACAAAAAACCCCAAACAAAAGTCTGAGGTTCACATAGTAATAATTATTTTTTTACATTGCGATAAAATCTTCTAACTTGGTAACCCAATTAATAGTCACAAAATCAGATTCCATACCATTCGCTTGTCTTACTTCTTCTGACGTTAACTCTTTATAATTATAATATCGTTGGCTATAAGTGAATCCATTATCTAATAGTTCATCTGATATTTCATCAAAATCATCCATATCAATAGATTCACCAACTTCACTAGATATCTTATTACCTATGGTTATAATTTTTTGTGATGTAACATCATAGTATAATTCATCACTATCCACTTCACCATTACCACCACAATAATCACAAGCAAAGTCACCAGCACCCTCACAATTATCACATTGTTGGTACCTCTTACCTTCACATTCTGAACATTCAAAATTTCCTATACCACCACACGATGTGCATCTTATGTTACCTTCACCATCACAATCATCACAATCCACTTCAATTTGATCACCATCGTCATCATCTTCGGTTTGAGTACCTGAACCATTACAATGTCCACATGTTTCAGTACCATCACCATAACATTCATCACAATCTACATGTCCATTTCCATCACAACTTCTACAATCAATTTCACCATTATCACAATAATCACAAGAAACATAACCAGCACCACCACAATCACTACATTCCTCTTTTATATTAACTTCATCATTATACCAATCAATTTCTACAACATACAAATTATTAATATTTCTAATCATATCATCTTGTGACATATTGGGATCACTAATAATAAAATAAATGATAAAAATTATTTGAATTCTAGGAACTCCAGAATCTACTTTTGTTAATAATAACTTAGCATAATAATCACTATTACAAAATTGATTTATAAATCTAGTAGTAACAAGTGATTTATCAGGATATTCATCCTTTATAAAATCATCCAAAGTTTTTGCAATTGCATATAATTTTTTAAATTCCATATTTATAAATACATCAAAAAAAAGTAAACCATAACGGGATTCAAACCCGCACCTAAATTTGTGCTAACCAATTACACCATATGGTTTATCTTGTTATTCTTAACTACCGAGTTACTTTATCTTTTTTGCATTTACGGCCGTGTATTAGACAAAAGGGTTAAAATAACAAATTCCCTAAGAGGTTATTTATAAATATCATAAACTATATAATTGAATCCAAACTTTGCACCTCAATCATTAAAAAATTAACCTGTCCCGATGTTAAATGTCCAATTACATCATTAGAAATTTCTGTATCATAACAAAGTTCCCAATTGTCGTTATTACCCTTCAATATCGCAACTTCCCATTCATCATCATTTGACGTATATGAACCATAACCCCCATGTGATAGTTTAAACCTTACAATAGACACCCCATACCCATTTGGGAAGAAGATTATACCATGTATACCACTACCCGCAGGATGGGGTTTAAATTCAACATCATCAATTGATTTCATCTTCTTTTTGTTCGTATTGATTTATATCATTAAGATACACAAAATAATCTTCACTTTGTATAAACTCATAATGTAATTGTTCAAAAATATCACACATTAATTCCTATTTTTTTTATTTGAAATGACGCATTACACCTTGAATTGGTTTCTAAATTCTCTTTAATTCTCTCAGCATCATAATAATTGTCAAACTCCCAAACTTCATTCTCAACATTCAACAATACCACAGGTAAACTCTTTTTATTCACCCTTGTTTTTACATTTTTTACTATCACAAACATAACTCTTTATTTTTATGTAAAACTAACAAAAAAAAGTCCCCCAAACAACTTTTTAAAGGACTTTTTTTGAATTATATAAAAATATTAAGTTTTTTATGTACCGATAATTAAACCACCCAAGTCAATTCCACCATTTTTATGTATTTGATCTTCAATTTCACCATACATAAAAGATTTAACAACACTAAGAACCATTTGTTCAGATTGTGCAATTTTTGTTTCCATCCAATCTTCAATCTGCTCACCTTCTTCCATCATTTCCCACATTTTATATGCTAGTGTTGCTATGGTAAATAATTGTTGTTTCGCCATATATGATCCTTCTTCATGATCTTCTTTTAACAACTTTACCATTTCTTCAAGTTGTTGTTCTGTTATTAATATCTTCTTCATATGAACTTTACTTTAATTTTAAAATCACCATTTCCCTTAATAACCCTATGGAAGGTGTCTTTTGGTATAAATATCACATCACCATCTTTTAAGTCAACAGGTAGTTTATTATCTTCTTGATATTTCCATCCGTTTGATTCAATAATGGTTATTTCCCTATCTTCACGATCACAGTGCCATTTAAGTTCAAACTCATCAATACTTCCTTCAAAAATCCTAATCTTTGAATAACCTTTTTTTATTTCTTTAAATGGATATTTTTGCATGTTACCAGTATCCTCCATATGTTTTACCACCCCATAAATGCCCATAACGATTGATTCTACACGCCCAATACCCAGCAGTTAATCTATCTTTTTTATCCTTACAATTATGTCTTGATGCAAAATTCCTTCTTGCTTCAGGGTTAGAAACTTTAGCAGTTAACCCACCCTTTACATCACCAAAAGATATTTTTTTTACTTTACCTGTTGATGGATTTTTAACATAAACATAATATTTTTTACCTCCACCGGTATTTCTCATTGGTTTGCCCAATTCAACTTTTTTACCTTTATATTCCGCTTCATTAATATCTTCAACAATATATGGTACTTCAAGTCTAACCATTTCCCCATTTGATAATCTAATCTTTTTACCAAAATCAGATTCAATCAACCACATTTCATCTTCTTCAATATCAACATAACCTGACTTATATAAAGTTCTAGCTTCATTGATTAAATTAAAAAATTCATCAGAGAAAGGTCTAAAGACATTCTCCGTTAATTTGATACCATTATCTAAATGGTATTTCATTTCTTCTGTTATTAATATCTTCATATCTTTATTTTAATTTGTATACCTCATCCAACAGCATCTAATGAAACTGGAACCATAACATTGGTGTGATCCCCCTTAAATTGTATACCTCATCCAACGTTGATTGAACAACCTGCATTGCGTTGGTGTTGTGACTCCCCTTAAATTGTATACCTCATCCAACCATTTCTTCGTTAACCCTTGTGTTTCCTGAAGATTCAAACCAAAATTAGAACGTAAAAATGTCCATATTTCATAATAATTTATATAAACATATTTATTTTTTGTATCGTAAACCATAAAGTTATGGTTTGGTTTATACCTGAATAAAATCAAGTCTTTATACTCTTTTGATTGAACTTGTTCCAAGTCATCAAATAAATGAAGGAAGTCCATCGGACTATTTATATTTAATAATTGACAAAATATGTCAAAGTCGCCAACCATAGATATGGTATCTTTAACACCA
>Ga0181344_1000182_pt1 | contig 26258 bp, 26 predicted proteins | sample Su13VDMLBDD_FD_130098 | JGI IMG/M metagenome (GOLD analysis project Ga0181344, IMG submission 130098) | Freshwater viral communities from Lake Michigan, USA - Su13.VD.MLB.D.D | ecosystem: Environmental > Aquatic > Freshwater > Lake | place: USA: Michigan | collected 2013-07-15
CAGCGTCGATGTTATGGAATGCTGCAACGTCTTGAGCTAATTCAGGAGACCATTGTGCTCTTAGTTTTCTTTCTGTAACAGATACAGTTACTGACTCAAGGTCAAAAGAAACCTCACCAATTTTGTCTTCAAATTCTAACTCTTCGTAACGTCTCCAAACGGCAACAAATGAATCACCTGAGTTTGCAGTGTCGATAGTAGTTCCTGTGTAACCATCTAAAGAAGATGCATCACAATCAGCACATACTGGACAAGAAAGATCAAGTTCTAAATAGATACAACCGTTTCCGTCACAGATGTCATAGAATGAACCACCATTACCGTCAGAAGCCCAATTAGTTTGAGTTGTACTTCCGTATTTTACAATTCCTTTACCATATTGTTGTGTAACAACTCTAAATAAAAGTGGAATTGGGTTATTGTCAGTATCAACTAAAGGACTACAAGCACTGTCCGCATCAAGTGTAATGTTAGTTGTGTTAGCATAAATTCTCAAATCTGATAAGAAAGTTTCAGTGTCTACCTCATTACCATCAGGACCAATCAATTTACCATAACCAGGGATGTTATTCCATCCACAAAGTTTAACGATGATTTTTCTGTAGATTCCTGTTACAGTAATCTCATAATTATCTAAATTACTTCCATCCCATTTTTGAATAGTTGTGTTAGCAGTAACTGCAGACCATCTTCCTTTGGAGTAGTCAAACAACCCTGGAGGATCTAAACCTGCTTCAGCACCTTCATAAAATAAATCGTAAAGATTTTTTGTGTAGATGTCGTTAGCACCCGCAGCTCCTGCAGGAACTGTATTATAACCTGCTTGTGGGTCACCAGGGTAGTTACCTGGAGATCCAACAGGTGCATAATGGTCACCTGAGTTACCACCGGCTTCTGTAATTTGAGTACCACCTGAATAACCTTGGATTTTAGGTACAAAGTAGAATAATTTACCAATAGGTAAGTTCATAGCTTGTACTGATACGATGTCGTTAGCTAACAACTTCGAGAAAACACGTCTTACGATTGGGAAAACAACTGTTTCGAATGCTCCGTTAGAACCTTCTCCAGTTGCTTCGTTAATTAAGAAAGACGCTTGGTTTTCATAAAGTTGTGCAACATTTTCTTTTAGGTGGCCTCTAAGACCTTCAAGGAACCCTAATCTGTCCCATTTGTTAATTGTATCTTCTTTGATAACTTTAAGGTGCTTAAGACCGATGTTACCAACAAGACCTGATTCTAATAATGCTCCCATTTTTAGTTTTTATTTTTTAGTTTATTTTTTTATTTTATTTTTTTCATAAGATCTTTCATTCTCATGAATTGAGGATTTTCATAAGTCGTAGATTCGATCAAGTTAACCGCAGAACCTGTATTGATTGTGTTAGAAACTCTTCTCTCAACTGATTCATTTAAGTTTGTTGACTCGTTTACTACAGAATTACCTAATTCCTCTTTGATTTGTTTATAAAGATTTTTTGACTCTTTTAAATTTTCAACGTTGTCAAATCTTCTTAGTATATTTATTTTTTCTTGTTTAGTTGTAGAATGTTCTGTAAACAATCTCGTAGCGTAAGCTAAATTGGAATTAAATACCGCAACTTCAGTAAGTTTAGTTCTGAACACGTCCAATGCGTTTTTGTACTCTTCATTTTTTTGTCTTAATAAAGAAACTTCTTCATTCACATTGTTAGGTCTTTTTCTAACTTCAGTTCTGTTAACATTCATGTTGGATCCTTTTCTATTTCCAACTTTTCCTGATTTAACATAATTATTACTTCTTGTTGCTTCTTTTGCCTCAACTTTTTTCTTGATTGGTTTGTATTCACCATCCATAGAATCTTCATACTCAAACTTAGCCTTACCTGTAAATTTACTTTTAGGACCTTCTTTCATTTTTGTGTCAAATCCTTTTTCTTGGTTTGGTTTTTTATTGTATTTGAATTTTGAAGCACTTCCAGTGCCTTTAGTTTTGTAAATCTTGTCTTTTGATTCTCTCATTTTCATTCTTGGTAGATCATCAAAATTTTCCATTTCCATTGTGTCTCCGTATTCAGTTAAGAAGTCATCTTCTATCATATCGTAGTCCTCATCAAAATAAGTATCTTCTGTGACATCATCATATTCCATCATTCTGTCAATTTTTGATCTTGTTTTTCTTGGTAAATCCATTTCGATATCTTTCATACCTCTTCTTGGCATTTCGAATTCACTTTCAGGAAATTCTAAATCTAAGATTCTTTCACTAAAGTCCTCATCCAATTCAAAATTGTCCATTTCGTCCAATTCTGTTTGATCGTCTAACTCTAATTCATACATCACATCTTCGTCAAGTTCGTTTTCGTATACATCCGAATCCTCATAAACTTCTGTAGATCCTGGAAAATCCATTTCATACATTTCTTCATTCATATCTGAACTTTCATTTAATTTTATGATGTATTCTGTTTCACCATCTTTCAACGAAATCTCATCTTCGTCTTTAACAACTTCGATTTGATCATTAGGTCCCATTTTTTTGAAAACGTCAAGAGCTGCTTTGTTGTCCAAGTTTCTAATGTCCATAACTTTTGTGTCATCAGTAGCGTCTACATCATCCGCATCATCATCAGGCATGTCAGTCATGTCTTGGTTTTCCAACTCATCATCATCTTCGTCGTCATCAAAATAAGTAGTTTCTTCATCAGAACCTTCTTCTCCCGTTGCAGGCGTGATTACCTCTTCTTCATCATCCACTTCAACCTCTTGTTCTTTAAGAGATTCTTTTACTAATGATTTGATTTCTTCCTTCATAGTAGAAGCAAGTATTCCTTGTGCATTTTTTTTAATCGATTCTTCCAAATTAGAAATTTGGATAAGTGCATCATTTATTTCTTTACTCATGTAAATTTTTTTTATATAAATACATGCATTATTGAAAAAAAATTCATATAAATAAAAAAGGGACCGAAAAAACGATCCCTTAATAAAATTTTAAGTGAAAAAAGAAAAATTTATTCTATTACTTCATCAATTTTGGACTCAACAATTGCGGTAATTCTCCAATCCATAGAATAATTCTCATAAACTTTTGTAACTTTTGCTTCTACATCTGTTGGTGAAAACCCTCTAACTAACTTTTCTTCTTTCATTTTTTTTATTTTTCCCGAATTCTCATCGAGCATGTCTGTTGTAATTCTAGCTATAAAATATTTTTCGTTCATAATTTTTTTATTTATTCAAATAATCGGACAATCTATTCATTAAGTCAAGAGATTTTGACCCTGTTTCTCCAACGTGTCTTTGGGCTTGCATTTTTTTCTCTTCTTCTAAATTTTCTTCGAATTTATTTTTATCTTCTTTGTTTAAAAATAAATAAGCTCCAGGTGTTGATGGTGATGATACCAAATCAAAACAAATCAATTCAAAATCATCTTGTACTTCGTTTTGATCACCAACCTTTTTTAAAGAACCAACTCCCCTTGATGAAATACCTAAGGTAACACCTTGGCGAAGATAATTTGCAGCCAAGTCACCTTTTGTAGAGACAATTCCTCTTTCGTGAAAACCAGGACTTGTAAGTAATTTTAATTTACCCATAAGCACAGGACCCTCCCACCAAATGTCAGTAATTGCGTGAGAAACTCTATCTAAATCAATTAATGAAGATTCGGGGTGATTTAATTCTGAAAGAGCAATACCTTTCTGAATCATTTTTTTATAGTTTTCAGATTCCCTTTTAAGAATTTTTTCAGGATATATTCTTCCGTTTCTATTTGGGGTGTTATATTTCTGTAACACTGCATAAAATTCGAAAGGTTTTGAATGATCTAAAAAACTTTTTGATTCATTGATAAGATCTAGATTTCGTTTTTCGTTTGGGTCAATAAACCCCGCATCGTATTCAACAAGTATCCCTTTTCCGGTTTCAGTTGGTGATAATATTTTGTAGTTGCTCATATTTTTTTTATTATAAATATTATGCAATTTCTAATTTTGGTTTTTTTACTACTTGATTACCATTTTTAGTTAAAAAACATTTAAAATATTTGTTTTTACTAAGAACGTCATTGTATATGTTTTTTGATAAAGATTTTATTGATTTTTTGAGTTTTAATGATTTGAAATCAACTACCTCATTAAGAAATAAATTGATCTCTAAATTTAAAAAAGATTTTTTCTTTGTTTGTAACCCACTAATTCTGAGATCTAAATCTACAATAAATAATGGTTGGAAAAATGATTTGTCTAAAAATTCCAAAACAGAATGTCTAAACGATCTTCTTAAGTTGGAAACTATTCTTGTCCAATTTTCTTCGTCTTCTTTGGGTTCTACCCATGTTTGTAAATTTAAATAAATTGATTTTAAATTCTTACAATCTACCGTTCCAAAACTTACTTTCATAGTTCTGAAACCATTGATTTTGACCGATTTGCCTTTTTTCATATTTTTTTTTCATATTCTTGAGTTTATTTGTTGAGTAAATTATAAACAAATCATATATTTATATCAACAATCAAAAATAAATGTTAATAGTTCAGGTAAACAATAAAAATATCGAAAAATCTCTAAAAGATTTAAAAGGAAAAGTCATTAGAACAAGAATGATGACAGAACTTTCGTCACGAAAAGAATTCGAAAAAAAATCAGTTAAAAGAAGACAACAAGTAAAAAAGGCATCTTACGTACAAAAAATAAAAACTACAAACTCTCACTAAGAGATTTTAATTTTACAAAGTTTGTTTTAGTAAATTCGTCAGATTTAATTTTTTCAATTGTCTCATTTATTGTCTTTTTAGTTTCTGACTCAGATTCTTCTAAATAAATCTTAGAAAGTTTAGATAAAGAAATATCTTTTAAAATTTCATATTGATTTTTTAATACGGACTCTTCTGTATTCCAAATTTTTTTGATTTCTTTCTTTTCAGATTCAGATAAGTTAGAGATAACTTCTTCTATACGATTGTTTGTTTCTTTTATCAAAGCCCCTATAGAGTTTTGTTTTATATTTTCAGATTGTAACGGTTTTGATTTTAAAGATTCTAAAATGTTTTTTTTGGATGATATTTTCTCAACTAAATTTGTTACGTTATTTGAAAATAATTTATCCAAGTTTTCATAGCTATTATCTGTTTTGGTATGACCAACCCACATTTCTAGTTCTTTAAATTTTGTTGGAGAAATTTTATTAATTGAATTTTCATAAATTACTATGGATTTTTCAATCAATTCATTTGCTAAACTTTCACTTAAACCTAAATTAGAAGAAAGTTCATCATAAAGATAAAAAAGTTTTGATAAATTTTTATCTTTCAAGATAAGTTCTTCAAACACAAAAAGATCTTTTTTTAATGTTTTATCTACATAAGATTCAAACAATACATGTTCGATTTTTGATTTTAATAATCCAAATTTCATAATTACTTTTTTATTTATAAATATGTCAATCTCCCAATATTTTTAGTAGTTCTTTTTCCATATCCCCCAATGAATTAGATCCTTTGGATAAATCTAAAAATTGATCACCAAAAAATGAGTCATTTTCCAATAATATATTCAAGTTATTTTTTCTTTCTTGTTCAGGTAATGTTGGTCCTTCCGCTCCTCCTCCCGGTGGTGGAGGTGGGGGTGGTAGACCTCCTCCAGGTGGTGGTGGAGGTCCTCCTGCTCCTTCTTCACCTGCCGGTGCCGCACCTGCTGTTTGTGTAGTTCCTGATTTTGTTTTGTAAAGATCATCAACTTTATCAAATAAACCTGTGTGAGTTATAATTGTCGCGGTATTAGCTAACTCTGCCGCCACGGCTCTCTCTAATCTTTGTTGTTGAACGTCTAACTTAATTTCTTCGTCAGAGAATTGGAAGATATGTTTTTTAGCCCAAGTTGCCGATGTCGGAGCTAAGGAGTTTGGAATTTCAGTTACAAGTTCTTTGTATAAAGCCACTCTTTCTTTCCATACTTCTATCATCAATAAATCGGCCTGTTTAGATGGATTGGTTAAACCTATGACAAAATTGTTAAGTTCATCATCAAAACCTAATAGGTAAAGATGAATTATAGCAATTTTATTTAATTCAGAAATTATTGATTTTTGTATTTTGTTTATTGTTCTTGCAAATCTTATGTCCAATAAAGATAAATTTTTACCATCACCAACTGGTTCCTCAAAACCTAAATATGCTTTAGGAATTCTAAGTGCGGTTAATAACTTTTTTTGAATATATTCGATATCGGCAATCTCTGATAGGTTTGCAGCACCTGCTAAAGTTTCTATCGGCATCGTTTGTGCCGCATCTCTAACAGGAATAAAATAATCTTGATCCACGGCCATTTGGTTAAATCTTAGATCTACATTTCCTGTTTTACTATCAACAACTTGGTCTCTTTTGAATTTATTTGCAACTCTTTGTACATAAGCTTCCACGTCTTTATCGTCCATATTACCAACGTAAACCTTGAAAACTCTTCTTTCGGGTGCTCTTGAGGTTCGGTAAATTAACATAGCGTCCTCTGCCAAAACTAATTGTTTCCAAATTCTTCTTGCTTTTTCTAACATTGATGTACCATATGGTAATTTTCTGTCATCCCCCAATAATCTAAAGTGTGCAATTTCCCAAGTTTGGAATTCTAAATCTTTGTTTTTCCATGTAAATCTTAAACTTTTTTCTTTAGGATCTGCAGTTGAATTTACACTTCTTGTTTCCATACCTCTTTCTAATCTTTCGATTTCGATATTTGGTAATTGTAAACAACTTGTTATTCCTTTTTCTGGATCTAACTTTAAATAAACAAAGTTATCTCCATACTTACACATGTTTCTTACCCACATTTGTAAGTTTGTATTCAAATCCAAATTATTATTAAAAAGATCTGTGAGAATATTTTTAATTCTTTTTGATTCAGAATAAATTTGAATTACATATCCGTCTTGGTTGGGCGTGGTTGATTCTTCAGCATAAATGTCTAAAGCCGTGGATATCTCAGGAGTATACTCCATAGATTCATAGTCATAAAAAGCTGAAATTCTATTTGGTTCATAATATACCGCTTGAGCGTATAAATTGTTTTCTATTTTTTTCCAAGTATCGTTTAAATATAAAGTTTGTTGAGCTTGGAGTTTTTGTATCTCAAATTCTTTTGGATCTGTTGTTTTTAAAAGTTCTTTTTTATCAAAACTATATGTTGGAGCGTCCATCCCCAAGGTTGAATCTGGACCAAAGGTTTTGGATAACCTTTGCCAAACTGTTAGTTTCTTTTCATTATTTTCCATAGTATAATTTTAATTACATTTACCAAATTATAAATATTTGTATATTACTTTGGTTTACCAAATAACCAACCATATTTAATATAATCTTCCTTCATAGGTCCATTATTTCTGTTAAATCTATCATTTTGAATATTCGTATTAGGTAATACAGGATCAAAATGTATTTGTTTACCAACACTTTCATTAGAAACAATTGCCCACGAATTTATCATAGATTTTGCTTGTTCTGTAGCTCTTTCGAGTTTTGTAAAAGAAGATTCTGCTATGTAAATTGCCATAGAAATACCCATAATCAAGTCGTCATGTTGACCTTTTTGGTGGTCAGGTCTTCCGTTTATATAAACAAAAGTGTTCATTTCGTTATATAATCTAACACTTCTTACTTTAAACTTATGTCTAATCCATTCCTCAAACGCCGCAATTATTTGAACCCTTTTATTATTAAAATTTATTCCAGGTATTTTTTCTGCGGTCGATTTATTAACCGCCCAAATATTAAATGGATCAATACCATCAACATAAAGATTTTTATATCCAAGCTCTTGCATTTTTCTGACCGTAGTTATTCCCATACCCCCCGTGATATCAACAACAACGTATGAGTTATACAAAAGACCCCATTTGTATGCGACTTCAGCTAAAGTATCTGGAGGGATTTTTCCAACATATTCCAAAACTTGTTCTCTCTCGTCAAAATCTATGATCTGAATTGATGAAAAATCTTCACTATCTCCTCGAGAAACGTCAACACCCATAATGTATCTGTGACCCTCAACAGGTTCTTTCCATATCCAAAGGGAATTTCCCATAAGTTTTGATGGTGGATCCATTAAAGAATTGTTCTTTATCTCTTCTAATTGTTTGTTATCAAATACGTTATCTCCCGAACCTAAAAATTCACAATTTAACTCTTGGTTAATTTTACGTTTATCATATTTAAGTTTTTTGACCATTTTTTCGTACCAAGAAGAACAAGGTTTATATCCTTGGTTAAAAAAATGTTGGAGTTCTTGATAATCTCTTTTATATGGGTCTATGTGTTCAAAAGAAATATTTTTACTTTGATCAAATTCTTCTTTGTTTAGAAGGTAATGAATTAAATCATCGGTTGGTACCAAATATAAATCTTTAGAGTATCTTGGGTCCCTATACCAATACATTTCTGAAATTTTAAAATTGTTCATCCCTTTCAAAGATTGATCATAAATTTCATAATAAATTGGGTCGTAACCGTTAGGAGTCGAAACTACAATCACCTTACCACCAGTAGATAAAGACGCCATACAAGCAGCCCAAAAGTCATTGTCCGCCTCAATAAATGCCGCCTCATCAAAAACTAGAATTGTAGGTGTAAATCCACGGAGTGCATCCTTTGAAGTTGCGACAGCCTTTACTTCAGAACCATTATTCAACTTATAATGTCTTTGAGAGTTTTTTTCCGCAGCAAAACCAGCACCAACCCAATTAGGCCATTGGTCAATAAAGGCCCGTATTTTGTTCGCCATTTCTTGTGACGTATCCAATTTATTTGCAATAATAAGAATTTTCTCGGGTTGTGTTTTCTTTGCAAAAACCAATCTTTTTGAAATCCAAGCCGCGGTAACAGTTGAAACTCCTGCCTGTCTGTACTTCAAAGCAATGTTTTCCTCAAATTTTTCGTAATCGTCTAATAAAGAAATCTGATCAGGGAATAGTTCTAAAGGTACATATTTAGAAACAGTATTGTCGTAAGTTTGTAAATACGTTCTCAATGCGTAAGGTGTATCTTTCATACACTTTACATATTCAATCATTACTTGTTCTTTGGTTAATCCCATATCTAATAAATATAAAACCCCCTAATATTTTGTAAAAGGGGGTTTTCGTATATCGTTATTATTTTTTTAATATTGATCTAACATATCTTCGTCATAATCTTCATCTTCGTCCGATTCTTCACCTTCAAATCTATTATAATCTTTTTTTGCCAAAGATAAAATTTCCGAAAATTTTCTTTTTGCCTTTTCTTGGTCTTTTGGATTTTCAGAAATTACGTTTGAGATAATTTCTTTCAAAAATTCTTCAGCTGGTACTCCATACAATCTTCTTTTGAAGTATGGTAAGAATATTTTTGATTCGGGATCCAAAAGTAATTCATCGGGAAATAAAGATCTGATTTTTTTTACCAATTCAGCCCCGACTCTAAAATTCATTGGTTCATTTAACATTGTGTCAGTTTGTGAAATGACTTGAGTTGCCATTTCAGGATCCATACCTCTCCATTGTTCTCTAGCCGGTATAATGTCAAATATTTTTGAAAGTTCGTGTAATAAAATTGGAAATATCAAACCATTTGCAAAATAAGTTTCGTTATCATTTTTTTCACCACTTTGTTCATCATCCTCCTCTTCTTCATCATCATTACTTTGTACTTTTGGTAATTTACCTGCCGATCCAGCGGCATTTCCACCTAACATTTCTATTAAGCTTTGATTTGTAAAATACATTAAATCATTCGCCGCCATTATTTGATTGTATAAAGGATACAATCTTGGGTCTATATCATCCAAACGATTTTTATAAAGTTGATATGCAAACTGACCTCTTTTTCCCGAACCTTGTATTAATGCATTAATAACATTTCTTTTTTCGATTTCCAATTGTTTTTGTTCTTCAGGAGTTAACTCATCAATATCAAAAGAAAAATTCGGTGGTAAAGGTAATTTTTTATTTTCTTTTGGTTTCATTTGAAAAATATTTGGGTCGATTCTTTGTTCACCAAGAAAAGTTAAAATGTTTATGAATCTAAGTTCATAAACTACACCACCCTGTGAACCCTTTTTTTTAGATACAATACCCTCATCTATTAGTTGTTGTAAAGTCAAACTAGGTCTCATCCATCCTTCTTCTTTTGCTGCAATTTCAACCGCTAAATCTCTTAATCTTTCTCTATGTCTAGGTTCTATTGACATTACTTGTGAAACGGCTTGCATTTGTTGTCTCATAATTTCACTTTGAACTCTAGGGTCTGTTACATTTCTTCTTTGACCAAAGTAATTCTTAACGTAATCAACAATTTCTTTGAATCTAGTTCCCGCCAACCTTTCTACGTCAGATTTACCCCCCTTGAATCCTCTGTTTTTTGCATATATACCTTCGGGATCTTCTATAGATTGTTGTATTCTTGGGTCCATTCTTTCTTCATAATCTCCATAGTCAACCGGGGTTTCGGAAATTACTTTTTTAATAATGTTTTTTAATAAATTACTTTTCATCATGTAATGTTAAAGCTTTGTTTATAAGTGAAAGAAACTCTGATTTTAATTTTTCATTTTCTGCCTTTGGTTTTTCCTCAACATCTGGATTTGGGTCTTTGAAAGGATTATCTTTTGGTCTTGTTTTTGGTTTTGTGGTTGTTCTTTCTTTTTCTCGAGTTTTTTCTTTTGTCGATGCTTTAGGTTTTTCCTCAACATCAGGATTTGGGTCTTTGAATGGATTCCCTCCAGGTTTTGTTTTTGGTTTTGTTTTTGGTTTTGTTTTGGTTTTTTCTTTGGTGTCATTTTCCATCATACCCAAACTACTCAAATTACCGATTGGTTTTTTCATTTCCATACCTGAATCTTTACTGAACATGGTATTTTTGATCGGTTTTTCTAACATGAATGAATTTTTTTTCTCCAACAAAGTGTTAATAAATTGTTTTTTAGTCATAACTGGATTAATATGACTTTCTAAAATTCGTAACAACTCCTGTTCCATTTCCAATTCATAACTTTCATTTGTTTTAGAAACTTTTTTTTCGGGATTAAGTTTTTTTGGTAATTTTTTATAATCTTTTTTTGTTGTAGAGTCAGAAAATTCTTTAGCCATTTTACACCACTTACAATTCTCGTCTTTACATTTATTACACCTTGCCCAAAATAACCCTTGTTGTGCTTTAGATTTGAATTTTTCATTAATTTCAGTTTCAAATATCCCCATACCGTCTTCAGTAGCATCAGGGTCATTCACAACATTTAGAGTTTCATCTTCCATCATGTCTTTTTCGTAGACGTTAAATGGTTTTTTTTGCGATTTCAACGCATTTATGGTAGCAGTATCTGTTTTAGACACTTGCATTTCTTCTTTAGTTTCCTTTTTTTGTTTGTCAATTTTCTCAACTAAAAATTTAACTTGAGTTCCAGTCAATTGTGAAATTGTCGAAAAATGATATCCATTTTCCAAAAGCTTTATTATATTGTTTTTAGTTTTCATATATTAATTTTTTTTCAAATTCTAAAACTATATCCCTTTCGTATAATTTATCTTTAACTTCTTTTTCTGTTTTTCCAAATTGGAAAACTAATCGATCTTTGTTTTCAAAATCTTCGTTTTCATCAGATTCCCATCCCAAACAAATAACTCCTTGCATCGAATCCAACACGGAAAAAACATCAGAGTTTTGTATCAAATTTAATTTTATTTCACTACTTGTAAGAACTCCAACTTTTTTTATATAATTTATTTCAGGCGGACTAGGATATCCATTTGCCGGTTTATTATCCCAATTTTCTCCCCAAACATCAATTACATCCGAAAAAATAAATTCATAAATGTTGTCTCCTTTATAATTAGGACCCAATTCATTTATGTAGATTAAATAATTCACTATATTAATTTACCTTTTGGTGTTATTTTATATTGATCTAAACCAAGTTTAATAACCATATTTTTTTTGTTAGTTGTTCCAACAACTTCAGATTGAGGGTAAGCTTTAACAAACTCCAAAGCTCTCCTTAATTGAGAAGTACTTTCTGATAACCTTTCGATTTCGAACCTATTATTTTTGTAGTTTTCTTGAAGAAACTTACGATTCTTTTCTTCCCTTTCCTCTTTCATCATTTTTTCTGCTTCAGGGTTAAAGTAACTTTCAATTATAGCGTCAACTATTGACTCATTAAACATATTGTAATCTTCAGAAGTTTCCATACCACCACCAACTCTTTTTCTTAATCTATTACGGTAACCATATTCTGTAACTTCACCCTCAGGTTCTGTTGGCTCTTGGTCTTCAATCGGACCTTCATCTTCAATATTTCCTTCTTGATCAGGTAAATTTTCTTCATCACCTTCTTCTTCATCTTCAAATTTACCCATGATTTCCTCAACATCATCTTCATCCAATAAAGTAAGATCAAGTGCCGATAAAATTGAATTTATAATATATTTTACATTCTCGGCCGTCATTTCCTCATCTTTTGGAAATTTTCTAATTTTCTGTGTTAATTTACCGACTAATTTTTGAATCATTTTGAATGGATCTTTAACAGACCCTTCATCTTCATCATCCATATCGTCGGTTGGCATATCATCTTCTGTATCGTCTGTTGGCATTTCTTCACCACTTTCATCTGGCATAGGAGCATCTTCTGTGGACCCCAAATCTGAAGAAGGTTCTGTACCTCCCATTTCAGCACCACCTTCAGTACTTGTACCCATATCAGGTGTTGTTGTCGGCGCAGGTGCAGGTTCAGGAGTAGGTAATGTTGGTGCTGCGGCAGGTTCAGCTAACTCTGCTTTTGGTTTTTGAACTTTTAATTTAAATGATTTTGCTTCACCAAATAACTCTAATCCATTTTCATTACCGTAAAGCTCATTAATTTCTTTTGACATAAGATTTAATCTCTTAAGTGCCTGAGAGTATGAATTGTAGTAACGTCTACTTTTCATAGGTTCTATGTAATCTGTAAGGGACTCTGTGATATTTTTTTTAATTATATAACCTTGTCTTTCTCTAACAATTTCATATGAATTACCATCCGCCAATTTAAGACGGTATTCTGTAGAAGAATTATCATCCGATTTATTAGAGGTTGAGAAATTATAATTTGCAATCTCCATAATTCTTCTTAATTTGTCATTTCCTTGAAGTTTTTCACTTCCGATAGGTTTCATTCCTGCCATAATTTTATTATTGAATAAATTATTTTTTATCTTATAAATATATCGGTATATAAGAATATTTTATTGTTCATATTATTATTGTTTCATAGATAACTTTTTATCTATCAATTCTGTTGGGTACTCATATAGTTTTTCTATATATCCATTTCTTCTCAAAAGTTTGAATACTAAATTTTCAACAGACATCTCTCCTCCTTTTTGTAATCCACAATTTCTAAATTTTTTCAATTTTTCTTTATATTTTTTTATTATAGATTTTATTGTTTCAGGATCCTCATCATTAATATTTTCAATAACACCATCTATTATACGCATCCATTGTTTTGATTTTTCTTTTACTAAAGAGATGTCAACTTTATTATTTTTTTCTTTTTTTGGGAAATTTATCCATTCATCATTTAATACAGAATATATACCGCTACTAAATGTTGTTTCTTTTTCGTCTTGAACAAAACACTCTACATCGTACCCAAAAAAAGTTATATTATGTCTCAAATTGAAAATTATTTTCTTAAGATCAAAAAATTCCATAAAAATTTCTTTTGATTTTTCTTCGAATTGGGAATAATCAACGACTAAATGTAGATCTATGTCTGAATATTCAGACCAATTGTAATTAGTTAGAGAACCAATCATAATAATGTCTGCAACAACAACATCAATGTTTAAAAAGTCAAAAAACATGTCGGCAATTTCCAACAACCTGTCCCTGACTTCTGGTCTCATTTTCATTTTTTGACCCTCAGGATCCCCCATATATTCTTCTTTTGGAATAAACCAAATCTTAGGATTAAGGTCATCTTGGGATTCGAAACTTTTTATAATTTTGTCATTATCCATAACTATAAATATGACATCAATTAAAGTTTCTTAAATTTAAAGGTCTTAGAAATGTTTTTATTAAAAAAAGTTCCTTGTGATTCCGCCATTCTAAACTGTGTATATTTTTCATGAGGTACATTTTCATATTCATATCTCACACCATTTTTGAACTCAGTGATCATTTTTTTTGTTATTGTATCATATTCAGTTCTAACAATATTTGATGACTGAATTTCATTTAGAATTGTAGTACCGCTGATAATTTCTTGTGTTATTGCCATTTTTTTTTTATTTAAAAATAAATATACTAAAAAAAAAATCCACCCGAAGGTGGATTTAAATCATTTAGTTTTTTTATTTAACTTCTTCAAAATCTACGTTTGAAAAATCTTCTTGAGTCGCTTCAGTTTGATTTGTTTGTTCATAAAGTTTTTGACTTATTTCTTGAAACTTTTGATTAACTTGATCCATTGATGTCTTAACTTCTTCTATATCTTTTTTCGAATAAGATTCTTTTAGTTTTTCAATAACAACATTTAGTTCTGTTTTTTGTTGTTCGTCAATTTTGTCTTGTAAATCTTCCATTGACTTTGAAACTTGGAAAATTAGAGAGTCGGCCGAATTCAATGTATCGGCATCTTCTTTCATTTTTTTATCTGCCTCAGCATTGATTTCAGCCTCGTGTTTCATTCTGTCAATTTCTTCTTTTGATAAACCTGAAGACGATTCAATTCTAATTGATTGTTGTTTATTTGTGGCTTTGTCTACCGCAGAAACATTAATAATTCCATTTGCATCAATATCAAAAGTAACCTCAATTTGCGGTACACCTCTTCTTGACGGTGGAAGTCCGTCAAGGTGAAACCTACCAATAGTTCTATTATCTTTAGCCATAGGTCTCTCACCTTGTAGAACATGTATTTCGACGGAAGGTTGATTATCAGAAGCCGTTGAGAAAGTTTCAGATTTTTTTGTTGGGATTGTTGTATTTGCATCGATTAATTTTGTAAATACACCACCCATAGTTTCAATCCCTAATGAAAGTGGGGTAACGTCTAACAATAATACATCAGTAACATCACCAGCCAACACTCCTCCTTGAATTGCGGCACCCAAAGCAACAACCTCATCAGGATTTACACCTTTAGAAGGATCTTTACCAAAGAATTTTTTAACCGCTTCTTGAATTGCAGGAATACGAGTAGATCCACCAACTAAGATAATTTCGTCAATATCCGATGGTTTTAGACCCGCATTTTTTAAAGCCGATTCACAAGGTTTTATTGTTCTATCAACTAAAGATTGAGTAAGTTGATCGAATTTGGATTTTGTAATGGTCATTACTAAGTGTTTTGGTCCTGTTGCATCTGCGGTTACATACGGTAAATTAATTTCTGTTTGTGGTGATGAAGACAACTCAATTTTGGCTTTTTCGGCGGCCTCACGTAGTCGTTGTAATGCCATTGGGTCTTTAGATATATCTATACCACTATCTTTTTTGAATTCCGAAACTAAATAATCAATTAGAGTTTGATCAAAATCATCACCACCTAAATGAGTATCGCCATCAGTTGAAAGTACTTCAAAAACACCATCTCCAAGTTCTAAAACAGATACGTCGTGTGTTCCACCCCCACAGTCAAAAACCACAATTTTCATGTCTCTTGACATTTTATCAAGACCATATGCTAATGCCGCTGCAGTAGGTTCGTTTATAATTCGTTTAACTGTTAATCCCGCAATTTCACCCGCTTCTTTTGTTGCCTGACGTTGAGCATCGTTAAAATACGCAGGAACTGTAATTACCGCTTCTGTCACACTCTGACCTAAATAATCTTCGGCCGTTTGTTTCATTTTTTGAAGGATAGTGGCGGAAATTTCTTGTGGAGAATATTTTCTATCATCAATAATTACTCTTGGTGAATTTTTTACATTAGTAACCTTGTAAGGTACTTTAGTTGTTTCATTTTTTACATCCTCGAAAGAACTACCCATAAATCTTTTTATTGAGTAGATAGTTTTATCAGGATTTGTAATTGCCTGTCTTTTGGCAGGGTCTCCGATTTTTCTTTCACCATCTTTAATAAAACCAACAATCGATGGAGTGGTCCTTTTACCTTCACTGTTAGTTATCACAACAGGTTCTTTACCCTCCATTACCGCAACACAAGAATTAGTTGTTCCTAAATCAATTCCAATAATTTTTCCCATAATTTTTTTAATTTTTTATAATTTATTTTTATTTTGGCGATTTTACACCAAAGTTATGCCATACCAATTATACTGACAAAATGTCAGTTTGTCAAGAAACTTGTTTGACAAATTGTCAATTATGGACTTTTTTATATAATCTTTTTAAAATTATAAAAAAAAGGTATGATAGAATCATTAGATGACAACGAGAAAAACAAAAAAAAATCTGATAGTGGTACACCAGTGTTAGATAACTTTAGTAAAGATTTAAATAAATTGGCAGAACAAGGTAAGTTAGATCCTGTAATTGGTAGAAAAAATGAAATTTACAGAATAGCCCAAATTCTTTCAAGAAGGAAAAAAAATAATCCAATAATAATTGGTGAGCCAGGTGCAGGAAAAACCGCAATTGTAGAAGGTTTGGCGATTATGATAAATAATGGCGAGTGTCCTAAAAATTTATTGGATAAAAGAATTGTTTCTTTAGATATTAATTCTTTAGTTGCTGGAACAAAATATAGAGGTCAATTTGAAGAAAGAATGAAAGTTATTATTGAGGAAATTACAGCAAGTCCCAATATAATAATATTCATAGACGAGATTCATAATATGGTGGGTGCCGGTAATAGTTCAGGTTCATTAGATGCGTCTAATATTTTCAAACCGGCTTTGTCACGAGGGGAAATACAATGTATTGGTGCGACAACTTTGGATGAATATAGAAAAAGTTTTGAGAAAGATGGGGCGTTAGAAAGAAGATTTCAGAAAATAATTGTTGATCCACCATCTAAAGATGAGACATTAGAAATTTTAAAACAGAGTAAAGACAAATATGAAAACCATCACAAAGTTTTTTATGATGACAACACTCTAAAATTATTTGTTGAGTTAGCTGACAGATATATTACAGATAGAGAGTTTCCTGATAAAGCATTTGATATTTTGGATGAGGTTGGGTCAAGAATGCAAATAGATATAAAATTACCTGAGGTAATAGAAAATTTAAAACTTGAGGCTCAAGACATTAAAAAACAAAAAATAGAGGTAATCAAAAAACAAAATTATGAACAAGCCGCTGAACTTAGGGATCGTGAAAGAAGTGTTCTGTCAAAATTAGAAGAAGAAAAGAAAAAATTTGAAGAGGAGTTAAAAAGTAGTAAAAGACAAATTCCCGAAGAATTAGTTTATGAAGTGGTTTCAAATATGACTAAAATACCAGTATCAAAAGTTAATGTTGATGAAAAAAATTCATTAATAAATTTATCACAAAATTTGAGCTCGAAAGTTATAGGTCAATCAGACGCTGTTTTGAAAATTTCAAAAGCAATCAGAAGAAATAGAATTGGTATCAAAGACCCTAATAAACCAATTGGTTCATTCATATTTTTGGGATCTACTGGTGTTGGTAAAACTTTTTTAGCGAAACAATTGGCCATTGAAATATTCGGTAGTGAAGATAATTTGATACGTGTTGACATGAGTGAATACCAAGAAAAACACACAATTTCACGGTTGATTGGTTCACCTCCAGGGTATGTTGGTCATGAAGAAGGGGGTCAATTAACGGAACAAGTTAAAAATAAACCTTATTCCGTAGTATTATTTGATGAGATCGAGAAAGCCCATAAAGACATTTTCTCAACACTCCTTCAACTATTGGATGATGGTCACATTACCGATTCTTTGGGTCGTAAAATTAATTTTAAAAATTGTTTAATTATTATGACTTCTAACATTGGTATAAAAAAATTACAGGATTTTGGAACTGGTGTCGGTTTCAAAACACAAAAAAGTGATGTTGTCGAAGAAGAAGAAAAACAAGAAGTTTTGAAAAAAGAAATGAAAAAGTTTTTTGCACCTGAATTTTTAAATCGCATCGATGACGTTGTTATATTTAACTCACTACAGAAAAAAGATATAGATTCGATTACCAAATTAGAACTTGATAAGTTACTAAAAAGAGTTTCAGAAAAACATTACTATTTTACTTATGACCAAGATGTTATTGATTATTTATCAAATGCTGGTTTTGACGAAACTTTTGGTGCTAGACCAATTAAAAGAGCGATTCAAAATAAAATTGAAGATTTGATTTCAGAAAAAATCCTTATGGGAGAAATTAATGAAAACAAAGATTATACTTTAAAAATTGAAGGTACTGAAGTAATTGTTTCTGAAAAAGAAATCAAAATCAAGAAAAAAAGAAAAGATTGATAAACTTAGTATTTTTTATAACCAAGATTTTTGATCAATTTTTTTCCTAATTCTATACCATTGAAGGTATCTTCAACAACAACATATTCATTTTTGGTATGGTACTGATAATACCCAATTGAAATATTGTAACAAGAAAGGTTAAAATTTTTTCTGAGCGGAAAAATATCTGTGTATGGGTGTTTTTTATACTTTGTTTCTTTTGGGAAACTTTCAGTTATTAATTTGGATCCTATTTCAAAAAAATCTGAAGATCTGTCAAACATTGGTAATCCCATAAGGTATTCTGAAATTAGATTATTTTCGGGACAATCAAATTGAACACAATACCCAACATTTGAAAAGAAGTTTTTATCTGCTTGAAACGACCCAATGCAACCAACCTCTTCAGAAACAAAAAATGCCGCTTTAAGATTTGGTAATTCTTTTAATAACTCTAAACAAGCAAAAACACCACATTTATCATCCCCACCGATTCCTGTTGGTAAACCATCATCATTATAGGCCTTTAAAGATAACTTAATTTCACCTTGAGCATTTGGTAAAAACTCTTCCACAACATTTATTGAATCGATATCATGAACTGTATCTGTATGACTTACAACACAAGGGAAGAAATCTATGTCGTCCGTTTTTTTGGTGGCGTAAACATTATAAAGATCATCCACAAAATATGGTATTTTGTTTTCTGTTAACCAATCTACTATAAACTGCACTAAAATTTCTTCTTTGTAAGTTTTTGAGGGTATTGATAAAACCTCTTTTAAAAAAGTGATATTTTTTTCCATTACATTAATTTAATAAAAATTTATAACTGAGTCAAATTTTAACAAAATTAATATAAAAATATCAAAATAAAAATTTATTAATATTTTTTTTTATTGATTCAAATAATTCTGGGTGATATAAAATTAAATTAAGTTCTTCTAAATTTTTTGCACTTCTTGATTCGATTACTTCTTTACCATTTACTGATTTCCTTATGTCCATATATAAAACATTATTTTTGATTTTGTTGAAGTTGACTATCAAAAAATCTCCAACCCATATATTTCTTCGAAATCCTCCCAACTTTTCAACTTTATCGATCAACTCATAAATATTTTTTACTGCTAAATTATCAGTTCCATTTTTACTAAAAGATTCCTCAATCTTATCAATTATTTTTTCAAATTGATACTTTATTTCTGAATTTATATAATCTGTATTGTAATCATCGCACCAAACGTTATACTCAAGTTCATCCCACATACCTATGTCCGTATTTTTTCTTTTGAAGATATATGTCAATAAATCTTTGAGAGTAAAATTTTCGATGTCAACAAAGTTTTTGACATAATTAAATAATCTAATTAATATCCCTACGGTAGTTTTGAATTTATGTCCATGATAAATTTGTATAATACCAAATTCACGAAATGGGTTTTTTGTCTCATTGATCAAAATTTCCCTAACCGCTTCATGTATACATCTACTTCTTTCATTAGAAAAAACCTCTAACATATTTTCTACTTCTCTTTGTGCAAAATTTTCGAGTCTACGTTCGAAATTTTCATAAGGACCTAAAGCCCCAAACAACATTTTAATTTTTTCTAATAAATTTTGATTTTCTTGATTTAATTCTGACCAAACATACCCCTCTCTGAAGTCATCATATTCGCGATCATAACGCCAATCATCGTAGAAATTGGTATAATGAGACATAAAATTGTCATATACCCATATGTCATCTTGAGGTAAACCCAAAGTTTCTAAAAAAACATCATTATTTGGAAACTCTATAATAACTATTGAACTAAGAATATTTGTTTTGGGTATAATATCATAAATTAGGTCTTCAGGAATTTCATACCTATGCACTTTTTTTGTTTTTACAATATCTACCAAAAAATTATATAGTTTATTTTCCATATATTTATAAATATATTGAATATCACAAATCTATTTATTATATTTGTATAGAAGTTATTTGACATATGGGGGTGGTTTTGGATTTGACAGGCGTTGGCTGAAGAATAGGGGCACGTAGGGACTAAGTTAATCTCTTTAAAAACTGACTTAGAAAACAACTGGCAATGTGCTAAACAAAATGGAAACTCTTGGATTAGTAAGAGGTTCTGAAGTTACTGTAGCTTAATTAGATACAGAAACGGGGGGTCGGTCGGACAGATAACCTAGCAACAGAAGTCGTTGATGAGTTGGTTTTCACTCTAAAAGAAAACGAAACGGGTATGGTTCCCCGTAAGAACTATCACCGTCTCTGAGCGGTGTGAGAACTCAGATATTTCGGAAGGTATGAAAAACCTTGACCTAAACGTGTAGTCCTTATCTGACAGGATGTTATGGACCGGAGTTCGACTCTCCGCACCTCCACCAACTAAACCTCATCTTCGGATGGGGTTTTTTTATGTGGTAAAATTTAGAGCATAAAAAAAGGGATCGATTCACATCGTCCCTAATATTTTTTACCGGTTTTAGCTCCATTCTATAAAAGAAATAAAAGGCTGAGATTACACCTATTTGTGAGAACCTTTAGAGTCATTATTGTTTCTACTCCTATCCACTTCTTTTTGAGAAGTATTTCTCAGTGACGGTTTTTTAGGTATACCACTCCTTGAGGTCTGAACTACTCTCACTTTACTCAACTCTTCTCGAGGATGCCTCCCCGATTAGTCCTTGCGGGACTAAAGGTTTTTCAAACAATTACACATCGACTTGGGATCTCTGTGTGCAATGAACAACTCATTACTATGTAGTCACCTTTCATTCAAACCTGACGGACACTTTTCCTTTATGTTTCATAATTAATTGGGAAATTAACAGCTTCCATAAGTTTTGTGTTGTGGATTTTGAAAGTAGTGGTCCGCCAACCAAGCCAACCCATCTTTTGAACGAGTCGATACTCAACTACTCTCTGAAATGTCCCCATTTCCATATTTCAAGATCACTTCATCATTGGGTTTTGGTAAACCCAAATGAAGGAAGATAGCGACACCACTCGTTCTTCTTCTTACCTTGTGGTACTTCCACTTGGTTTTAAGTAACCTCTTATATTGAAATACGCAATAGTAAAATTGGATAATTTTATTTTTTGCAATATTCCTACGAGTTATTCCTATTGGTGTTCCCACCTCAAACAGACGACCCACATCGCCCATTCATTTTGACTCATTCTTTACAGCGTTGCCCTCAATACTAAAGCCAAAACGGTATCCCGCTTTTGTACTCGAGTTCGGTTTCCCAAACCGCAAATCGGTTACACTTCCGATTCACTTTATCCTACTTTCGTAGTTTATTTTATGGACTATACACGGCCCAATATCTTTATTGGTCAAAGAAGAGAATTTCATCTCAATAACTTGTCAAAGAATCTGACAAAACTTTTTCCAAACGGATAATCTATTTTTTCAAAGAACGTATCGGACATTTCCGAATTGTTTTACAAAGTTAAGACATTTATTTTGTTCTGTCAAGTACTTTGTGAATTTTTTTTTAATTTTTTTCTACAAAAACTTTTATTGTATTGTAATAATTAGCTCTTACTTGTGCAAAGAGCAAGTTTGGTGTAAAATATTTTTTTCCTTTTGAGTCGTAGTAATAAAAAATTTCTAGTTCCTCATTTTTAATTTCTTCAGTCATATCTTTTTTTTCTAATTATAAAATATTATTTTATTAAGGTCAAATAAAAAAGATATTTTTTTTAAATCCATTTTTGAGATCTCGCGTATTCGGTTCTTTTCATCTTTGCACCATATTTGTCCGCAGGTCTTTCTATATTGTCAACAATCCAGTTGATCCAAGTTACCACGTCTTTTTCTCCCCTCATTTGTTCTGATTTAATTTTTTCTGCAATATAATCAAGTTGTTTGTTATAATTGAAAATTACCGCTAATTTTTCATCGTCACTTGCGTTGTCAACGTCTACACCATTTTTCTTTAATAAATTGAGACCTCCACCTCCACAAATGTTATAACCCCATAAACCAAATGAACAGTATTTTTTTCCATTTATTATTGCAGCTCTTTTAGAGTTTTCAGGTCTTTCAGCATATTCACCTCCGTCACCATAACCTTTTACATTATACCCACTTTCACCGTATGCGTTAGCCGCTAAAGCTTTGGCGGCAGCATCCGATACTCCTAAAGATTTTAAATCCAAAATAAGTTTAGATGGAGTTATTTTATCCACTCCTCCTGAAACAACATTACTTTTATTTAGTTTAATAATATGATTTCCTTTGTCAGTAACTGAGCCAGGACAGAACTCATTAATTGTTTTTACTAAACTTTTAACAAAATATTCATCACCATAATCCATTTCAGAATTTATATAATCATATACATCTGTGTATTTTTTTCTATCTATTGGACTTTTAGAAACCATCTGATTCAATTTTTCTAATTCAGAACAATTATCCAATTTCTTAATTGCGTCATGTATTCCTGTTTCATCTGTTCCTATACCTTCAGAAGAAAGAATAATTTTATTTAGAACTCCAGAAACTGAATCCATATTCACATCTGCATCCACTATACCTAATCTTGAGGCAACACCTTTAATATCAGTTTGAGATCTTGACAAACCTAAAGATGATATTGCTGCGGTACTTAAACCAATATCACTTACATCTTTTGTTAAATCATCACCAAGTTTGGTTTCACCGTCCGTAGGTTTCAAAGATGGTAAAATATCAGGTAATGATTTTATTTTACCATCTAAATCAACGTATCTTTTTAAGTCATAGTTATATTCCACACCAATGTGAGCATGACTTGGGATTCCCTGTTCTCCTTTGGCAATGAAACCTAAAAGATCACCTTTTTTTATATCTTGATTTTTTTCTACAACAATATTCGCCAAATGAGTATAAAAAGTTTGAGGATCCCCATTAACACCTCTTATTATAACACTATCACCATATACCCTTTTTCCACCACCTCCTGTTAAACCCGGTGGTCTTAATTTAACTGATGTTACAACCCCATTCACAAATGAATAAACAGGACTTCCTTCAGGTCCCATGATGTCATATGCATTACAACTTTCCCAATCAAGTTTTTGTGGGTCAGGGTGTCTATCTGAGTGTGAATTAGGACCACCACCCCATTTTGGGGTTACTTGACCAAAAATAAAGTTTGATCTTGGTTCAACATTACGAATATCACTTTCATTGAGTGACATCATACTTTTCATTCTTCTGAGTTCTAATAATAAATTATTCATAGTAATTTTTAGTTTTTATAATAAATATACTATACTAATGAAACCATGATGGAACTTCTCTATTTTTCCATTTTGCAAAATCTTTTTTAGCTCCTTTGTAATAATTTCTATAAGATTCAACCACATTATCCACTTTGTATTCGTCAGGCATGGCTTTTGGTGGTGCTGTGAAATCTTTATCAGGTATACTTGGTTTATTAAATAAACACCACTCAATAACTTCTTGAGATTTATGTCTTTTACCGTAACGAAAAGTATATTCTTTACATAATTCCAAACCAAGATCGCATAAATAAAGATAATTTGATAAAGATTCTCGAGACCAAATTGCACAAGGGTGATTTTTGTGAGATAATTTGTATGGGACTTGAGGGTCGACTTGGGGGGTCATATGATGAACTCCACATAAAAGTTGTGCGGTTTCCAATATCATTTTAACGACATGTTTGTCGCAATGATATTTAGCACATTTTGAGGTATCAAAATCTAAAAAAAAGATATTCATACCACAAATATAATAAAAATAATTTACTGATTCAAATAAGTCATAAGAACTCCACCTATAGATGAAGCATGGTTTTGTAAGTGATTGATTGACTCGATATCTAATCTTGTTTTTCTTTTTGTATAATCAACGGCTAATATTCCTATAAATTTGTCTTCGATTGATTTTATTGCAAACAAATAAGCTGATTTACAACCTGATTCTTCGGCAACATACTTAAGTCCGTAAGTGGCTATTGATTCGTCTTTGAAATCTGCAATCTCTATAACTTCATTATGAAGAAGTTCATTTATAGATCTTGAAAACAAATTTACGGGTATATTTTTGAAATTTGACTGTACTGATGTTGCATTTTGACTTACAGTTTCATACATAATTGAGAACTTAGCCATTGATCTTCCTGTTGGGTAAAAATTTCCACCGTTGTGAAATTGAGAGATCCAAACACGATCAGCACCAAATTCATCTTTGATGTGATCAATTCTATGATTAATTAACTCACTTACTCGAAGTGTATCCATAACCATATCGGGTTTCTTTTTTCTTTTATCTAAATAATACTTTATTAACATTACTAAAATCGGACCCAAAACCCCTGTTATAAAAGCGACTACTATTGTTGCAAAATTTTCCATGTTTTTATAAATAGAAAATCCCCCATTTTTTTAAATGGGGGAATAAAAAAATTTAAGATTTATTTTTGTCAATGATTGACCAAATTGTACCGGCAAGTGTAATAACACCACCTGTTATTTCTGCAAGTGTTCCTTCATCAATAATTCCTTTCATTATAAGGATACCACCAATAAATGTTAATGCGTGTCTTGCAATACCTAAAATTTGTTCTTTTGATAACTTCATTAAAATAGTTTTTAAAGTTTATTTTTAGAATAAATATTAAAAAAAACTGTAAACTACTTTTTTTTCTTGTAAGTAATTGCTAAAATGAATACATAGACCATCAAACTTGTTGGTATGAGTATTGCGATTAGTTGAGATAAATCCATGGGTAATTTATTTAAAAAACGTAAAAAAATTAATAAGTGGTTTTGATTTTGACTTATTTTAGCAAAGACAATTTATCGATTAGCAAATACATCTTTTACTTAGAAAAATTGTGGTCCCACTTGGGTTCGAACCAAGGACCTAATGATTATGAGTCATTTGCTCTAACCAACTGAGCTATAGGACCAATTAAATCTAGGAGTTAACTAAATGTTTTTCCATCATTTCAGTGGCTTTAGCAACTGCCATGTCCTTTGTTTTAAAACCCTTTTCTTTCATTGACTTTGAATGATAGATTACGTACTCAGTACTTTTAACTTGATGTGATTCTCGACCTGACTTCATTTGGTCTTTTGCGTAGATGTCATAAAAACCTACTTTACAAATGTAACGTCCCTTAGTTTGTCCTTTACTCATTTTTTCTTTTTTTTTAGTTAAACAATTTTCGCGGTCCATGCGAGAATCGAACTCGCGGCTCATCCGTGACAGGGATGAATGTTAGCCACTACACCAATGGACCTATTTTTATATCAAAGCGTCCCATTCAGACACCACAAATTCAAGTTTTAAAAATCCTTCGACAGGAATGTAGGTTACTTGAAAACCTCCTGATCCAACACTTGTTTGGGAAATTATTGCATCTGTCAAAAGTTGTCTTGCCCTTTCTCTAATTTCACCTTGACAAGGAATCTTTTCTTCAGTACCTACCCATTCCCAACGAAGAGCTCTCATCGTTTTATGAACCTTGTCGAAATCGAACCAATCCATTATGTTGTCTACAGCTTTTCTTTGATCTTCTGTCATAATACAAATATAAGAATAATTTTTTACAAAGATTGTACTTGTTCCATAATTTTTGTAACTTCATCAGGGTTTAAATAACCAATCACGTCATTTGTTACTGGTGTCTCGTAAGTTAATTCACCCTCTTTGTCTAAAACCGCAATTTCAAACAAACCATCTTTTCCACCATAAGAATATGTGTGAGAGACAATACTAACACCATATCCATTTTCAAACATCATTCGAGAACGAACACCTGACATAAATGGTTCATCTGATATTTTATCAAATTCTAAATCTTCAAATTTTTTCATAACTTTTAATTTTAGTAGTCAGGACAGGA
>Ga0181344_1000184_pt1 | contig 26188 bp, 17 predicted proteins | sample Su13VDMLBDD_FD_130098 | JGI IMG/M metagenome (GOLD analysis project Ga0181344, IMG submission 130098) | Freshwater viral communities from Lake Michigan, USA - Su13.VD.MLB.D.D | ecosystem: Environmental > Aquatic > Freshwater > Lake | place: USA: Michigan | collected 2013-07-15
ATCTATGAAAGTAACCAATTATGTAAAGAAGGTAAGTATGAACCTTATTCGTTCTTTAATGGTTCACCAATGTCACAGGGTGTGTTTCAGTTTGATATGTGGGGATTAAATGAGGGTGATTTATTCTGGGATTGGGCTACATTAAAAAAGGATGTAAAAGATTTTGGTGTATGTAATTCATTGTTTACCGCGCAGATGCCTGTTGCATCATCAGCTAAGATAACAGGTTCATATGAAATGACTGAACCAGCACATTCAGCAATTTTTAACAGACGTGTTGTTGGTGGTGAAATTATGATTGTAAACAAATATTTGATAACTGATTTTGAGAAGATGGGTATTTGGTGTGAAGATTTAAAAAATGAAATCATCATCAATGAAGGTTCGGTTCAAAACATTAATTTTAACAATTATTTGGATGTGGAAGATAAGAACTACAATAAAAAAGTTAAACGTATTGAACATTTAATTCAAAAATATAAAACTATTTGGGAAATTTCACAACGTGAACTTATTGATATGGCGGCAGAAAGAGCACCATTCATTGATCAATCACAATCAATGAACATTTATATGGCAAATCCGACATTATCAAAGATAACTTCTTCACATTTCCATTCGTGGGAAAGGGGGTTAAAAACACTTTGTTATTATGTAAGAACCAAGGCGATATCAACGGGAGCTAAACATTTGGCGGTTGATATATCAAAAATGGAGAAACCAACCAAAGTTGAAGTACCTAAAGTTGATATTTTACCACAAAAACCAAAAGATAGTCCTTTTGAATGTTTTGGATGTTCATCATAAAAACAAAAACAGAATATTAAAAAATCACGACTTAATGTTGTGATTTTTTTTTATTTATAAAATTATTTGAAAGTCTATATTTATTATTAATGGCTAATGGTATAACATACGGAATAAATTTCCCTTTTAGGTTAAGTCAATATGGGTACTACTTTGATATGTCAGATACAACTGATGAAGAAGTAAGAAGCGCTTTATTACATTTAATATTAACTAAAAAGGGTGAAAGGTATTTTTTACCTGACTTTGGTACTAGAATTTATGAATTTATATTTGACCCATTTGATGGACAAACATTTGATAGTATAAAGGATGAGGTACAGGATCAGGTTGAAAAGTATCTTCCTTTTTTAACGATTAATGATATATCTGTTAAACCTTATTTAGAGAAGGATGAAATACCGGGTCAAATAAATAATGAAACATTAGGTATAAATGATGTTTATAAAATACCGGGAGCAAATACACAAGAGTATACTGCGGTATTAAAAATAGATTATACATATAACAATTCGGCGTTTAGTCCATCACAAACAGTAACATTATTATTATAATATGGCAATTAATAAAATTAATTATACAAGTAGAGATTTTGAAAGTTTAAGACAAGATTTAATAAATTATGCAAAACAATATTATCCTGATGTTGTTCAAAATTTTAGTGATGCTGCGATATTCTCCGTTTTAATGGATTTAAATGCTGCGATTGGTGATAACTTACATTATCATATAGATAGAAGTATACAAGAAACGGTATTACAATATGCTCAGCAACGTTCTTCTATATTTAATATTGCAAGAACTTATGGGTTAAAAATACCTGGATATCGTCCATCTGTTTCACTTGTAAATATTTCAATACAAGTACCGGCATTTGGTGATAGTGATGATGTTAGGTATTTAGGGGTTTTAAGATCGGGAGCTCAATTTAATGGTGGGGGTAATACGTTTGAAACTGTTTATGACGTGGATTTCTCGTCTGATTATAATGTAGAGGGTGTTAAAAACAGGACAAAAGTACCTGTATTAGATACTAAAAATAAAATTGTTGGGTATACGATTACTAAACAAGAAGTTGTTGTAAATGGTATTACAAAAGTTTTTAAACGAGTTATCAACCCAAATGATGTTGTTCCGTTCTTTAATTTCTTTTTACCTGAAAAGAACGTATTAAGTGTAACATCAATTATACAAAAAAGTGGGACACAATACCAAGGAATACCTAATTATTCTGATTTTATTTCACAAGATAATAGATGGTATGAGGTGGATGCGTTGGCTGAAGATACTGTATTTATTGAGGATGATACTAAACCAACAGATAAAGCGGGTATTAAGATTGGTAAGTATATAAAAACTGATAATAGATTTATTACGGAATATACACCTGAAGGATTTATGAAGATACAATTTGGTGGTGGAACAACGACACCAAACCAGCAATTACAAGATTTTGCTAAATTTGGAACAAGTTTAAATCTACAAAATTACCAAAACAATATCGGTTTAGGTTTGACGGTTCAACCAAATACGACAATATTTGTTCAATATAGAATTGGTGGTGGTACTGGTTCAAATGTTGGTGTTGGTGCGATTAATCAGGTGGGTAATGTAAATCTATCAATTAACGGACCTTCAGATATTTTTAATTCCAATGTTGTAAAATCATTAAAAGTAACGAATGTTACGGGTGCTGTTGGTGGTTCAAATCCACCGACAGTTGAAGAAGTAAGAAATATGGTATCATTTAATTTTGCAGCACAAAAAAGAGCAGTAACAGTAAATGATTACAAATCATTAATTGATACCATGCCTGGTAAATATGGTGCACCTGCTAAGGTTGCGATAATTGAGAACAACAATAAGATTACCATTCAGGTGTTATCATATGATTCTGATGGTAATTTGACACAAAATGTACCTAATAGTTTAAAGAGTAACTTGGCGACTTACTTATCTAAGTATAGAATGATTAATGATTATATTTCAATTGATGTAGCTAAGGTAATTGATTTGGAGTTTGATATATCAGTTGTTATTGAGAATAACACATCACAAAGTCAGATTATAACTGAGGTTATTAATGGTATATCAAATATAATGTTACCAACAAACAAAGAGTTGGGACAGAATTTAAATGTATCTGAGGTAAGGAAGTTAATTCAAAATACTGCGGGGGTTATTACCTTGTCTGAATTAAAAATATATAATAAGGTGGGCGGTAGATATTCATCATCTGAAGTATCGCAACGTTATGTTGATACTAATACAAGAGAAATTGAATTAATAGATGATACTATATTTGCTGAACCTGATCAGATATTCCAAGTAAGGTTTGACACAAGGGACATTAATGTAAGGGTTAAACAATTAAAAAGTGTTGACTTTAGTTAATTGTTTATTTTAAATAAATGGTGATTAGTTTTTTAAAAAGACTAAAATAACTATTTATTTTTAAAGTATAAAATGATTAAAAGTTATAGATTACGAACAACACCTGGTAAAGATAACAATATACGTATAAACATTAACCAAGATTTTGATTTTTTAGAGATATTATCTTTAAAATTAAGACAAGATGATGTATATACACGTTTTTGTGCTGATTACGGGGTCGTTGTAGGTAGGGTAATCACAAATGGTGGGTTTGGTGTACCAAACGCGAATATATCAATTTTTGTACCTTTATCAACTGAAGATGAAGAAGATCCGGTAATATCCACATTATATCCATATAAAACCATTGAAACTAAAAACGAAGATGGGTATAGGTATAATTTATTACCATATAGGAAGGAATATGATGGACATACTCCGACGGGTACATTTCCCGATCGTGAAGATGTATTAAAACGAAAGGAAGTTCTTGAAATTTATGACAAGTATTATAAATTCACTGTAAAAACAAATGAAAGTGGTGACTTTATGATAATTGGTGTGCCGTTGGGTATACAGACAATTATGATGGACTTGGACTTATCCAACATTGGTTGTTTCTCTTTAACACCATCGGATTTAATACGTATGGGTATTGGTTCTACAGGACAATTTAACGGAAATAAATTTAAATCATCAACAGATATAGATTCACTACCACAGATAGTTAATCAAAAAAAGGATATTAATGTATCTTCTTTTTGGGGTGAAGATAATATTTGTGATGTTGGAATCACACGTGTTGATTTTGATTTAAGGGATTTGGGTATTGAAATAAAACCACATTCCGTTTTTATGGGTTCTTTAATATCAACATCTGAAGAAGATTTTTTAAAGTCCAATTGTAAACCAAAACAAAATGCTGGTAATTTATGTGATCTTACAACAGCGGCTGGTAAGATATTAACAATAAGACAAACTATAGACTATGATAGTCAAGGTAGACCTATACTTGAATCATTTGATTTACCTGAAGGTGGTAATGTGATTAATGATGATGGTACGTGGTTGGTTGAAGTTCCAATGAATATGGACTACATAACTACTGATGAGTTTGGTAATGAAGTATTATCAAATGATCCTACAATAGGTATACCGACAAAGGGTAAATATAGATTTAGGTTACAATATCAAAATGAAGATGGTATTAATAATGATATTTTAAGGGCTGATTATTTGGTTCCTAATATTCGTGAATATGGGTGGAGTTCAAATGGTTTGTTTAGTTCGGTGGATAAGGATTTACAATTAAAGTCTTATGCTTTTAGTTTGGATTGGGATGATTATCCGGATCAGCAAGTAGCAATTAATTGTGAAGATTATTTTTATGAATTAAATTATAACAAAGTATATACGGTTGCTAATTTTATAGATAGATGGAAATGGGGTTATAGTAGAAGTAATCATTTAGGTATAAAAGAAATAACTAATAGAACTTGTACGACTACAAATAATAGGTTTCCAACCAATGATGGGGTACGTAATTTTGACGTTATATTCTTTTTATTTAACCTTATTGTATCATTGATAAGTCCAATATTGGTTGCATTAATTCCGTTGATACATATTATTGCCTTTTTATTTCCAATTTTAAAATGGTTATTCATTGCATTTATTGGTGGGTTATTAGGTTATTTTGTTGGGTATTATGCGTTACAAGCAGTTGCTGGTTTCCCATCTTTTGGTGCTATGGCTGTGGATGCTGCAGCAGCATTATTGTTTAGTGCCGTACTTACAGGGTATGGTATATTGATTGTTAAAAAATGGGATGCGATTAAATCTTTTAAATTTAAAGGGATTAATTTACCTATGATGTCATATCCTGATTGTGAAGCTTGTCCTTGTGATTCACCGGATATATCTATGGACGAAATAAATGGGAATTTATTTAAAGGTGATGGTAATGGTGGTTCCAATATGATTGGGGATTATATGATTCATTATAGGGATAATAATAGTTTACTTGCACCAACAAATAGTGTAAGTACGTGGTCTGGGTTTGAACCTCAAGGTGTAGATGAAGATGATTATGGTAGTAAAAAAACAACTAAATTAGCTGCCGATCAGTTTGGTGTACGTTATGGATTTGCTGGGTGGCAAGGTATAAACAATTATATGGGTGTCCCGATTATTCAAAATGTTGTTCAGGATGATTTTTATTTACAAAAATATGTAACATTATCACAGTCATTAAATTTAATGAATTTAAGATCTAGGTATTTTGATGGAACAGCTCCTAATATTATTCAGACCACCATCAACCCACAATTGGGTTCACAATCATTTACAGATAATGTATTAATAATATTGTGTGATCAAGGAATCAAAGATCAACTTAGTTCAGGGACGATATTAACGTTTAATAATGTTGATAATATAAATGATATAAATTTAACGGGTGCTACGATTCAAAATGAGTTTGGTTCAAATTCTATAACAGGTAGTACAAGTATAAGTGATATTGGTATATCAAAAACTATTAAGTATTTAAATAGTAATGGTGTTGAATCAAGTTCAATTGTAAAAATAACAGGAGATACACTAAGTAGTGAATATTCATTTAAAACGGGTGTTGAATATTTCCAAGTAATTACTGGAATAACGGTAAATGATTCAAGTGGTACTAGTTTCATTAATGGTAATGGAAACACTAGCATCATTTCAACACATATCCTTAACTTTAGACAAGAACTATGTTATGAACCACAAGGTGATTCGTTTTTACAATATGATATTAATCCAATTGCTGCTATTGGTAGTGCGTATAAAAAATATGACATTATCATTTTAAATAGGGGTGTGGATGTGTGGTCTAAACCACAAACAATAAAATATGATTTATCACGAATATTTGGTGATGCGTCATTTACTAATCGTGTATCGGTTGAAGGACAATTTTTAATGAATATTCCGATACAAAAAAACTCAGGTCCTGGTTCAGGTGCTTGGTATAATAATTATGCAACACCAGAATCACATACAACGCTTTATCCTACATCACCACTTTATCATCCACCTTTTGATTTTGTGGTAGGGGATGAATTTAGTTCTGTTACATCTACAACTATTAGATTTTATTCATCATTGGATAAATCAACTTCATCATTTAAACCATCAAATAGTTTATCTATATTGGGGTATTTTACTGATGGTGGTTGGGCAGATTCGGTTAGTAATATTAACACCATTTATTGGAAATATCCTTCATTAAGACAGGGTATTGTTGAAGGTGGTTCATTAATTGCATCTGATGATGTTACGTGTGATAAAAAGGATTTAATTATTGATATATCAAATACTTCAGTTTATGCCCCAGCATATCATAAAACAAGTCCAAACTTGAGTGTGACAATTACTAAAGGTACATTTACCCATTGGGGTGAAACTATAACAAATGCGAAACTTGTGTTAAGATCTGATAGGTTACCAACATCAGATAAAACACAATTAATTATGAATAATAACAATTCATTTGCTTTACATCAAAATGATAACTTTGCTGCATATGTAGTTGCAGGTGTTGGTGGTATAAAAACAATTAATACCGCTATCGGATCTACTGATACTACAAATAATGCGTTAAATATGTCGGGTGATACATCAAGTTTTACTGATAATGTTTTGGGTTCATTTAGTTGTGAAGGTATGGTTCCTTTAAAATGTTATGAGTCATATACTGATTTATATGGGAATCCAGCTATTAGGGTTATTGATAATTGTTCAGATAATATTGATCCTGTAAGGGTTAATGGTGGTTGTTACAAGTTAATTAATAAACCATATGTTGTAAGTATGGGTAATGACTTTACAAACTTTATAGAATGGAAAACGCGATTCAGATTTTTATTTGGAGCATGTCGTGGTGTTATATCACACACCTTCCAAAACAACTGGGTAAATGGTGTTGTGTATATGTTTAGTTTTAAAAAACAACTTATTTTAAATATTAAAGGGCAACCTAAAAAGTATAAATTTTGTGGTACTGAAGATTCAAGTTATCGTTCAGGTCAAGGACCTATATATTTTGCGTCAGGTACAACCAATTCATTCTATTATCGTTCATCACCATATGATGGGACAAATTTTGTGGGACAAGTGGCACAAAAAGCAAGTTATTCAAACCCATCATATACCAACGCAAATTTATCGTTTACAGGTATGAATGATAGGAACTTATACTTCCCAACCACAATTATGGATTTAGGACCAAGAGATCAGTTTTTAAAAGAAATATGTTTTAATCCTTCATTTGATGGGTATTTAATTGATACGATAAAATCAACAACATTTAATGATACATCTGATATATTACAACTTGCGATGATATCAAGATTAATGAATTCAAGTTGGTTAAATGGGTTATTAAATTCGGGTGATGCATCCATTAATAAATTATTTAGTAGAACTGATGATAGATTGGATGGTGATATTAGTCAAATGTTTAGTATAAATTCTGAATATGGTGTTGAACCATTTAGTGATGATAACTATAGTGATGTTGATTTATATGTTAATGTTAATGGGGGTGCTAATATGGGTATTTATTATTCGTCAAACACGATTAATAGGATTATGATAAGTCCTGGTATAACAACATTTGCTACCAATTTATATAATTATTATGGGTATCCTAAGTCACAAGAAGTACCTATGTATAAATGGATGAATAAGGACACATCAAGTATTTTTGGTAATGATACGAATGATTGGTATACGGTGGCTCCTTATTATTCAGAGAAATATCAAGAACTTAATTTCGTGAATTATCAAAGTTTGTCGGTACCTATTTCAGAATATTTTAACAATAACACAACAGGACAAAAGGGTTATATATACAATTCAAATACGAATGGTTTACCATCACCGACATTCCCGCAAGGTTCATCTGATAAGTTTATTGTGGGTGCACCTTATCATTTTTATTTTGGGTTAAGGAAGGGTAAAAGTTCAATAAACAGATTCATAACTAAATATATATTAAACAAAGATGTTTAGTCAAAACGAAATAAGGATTGTATTGGGGTCGTTGAGGTATGCCACAAGCACCAATAAGGGTGTATGGATTCAACCACCATTGATGAGTAGTAGACGTGAATATGTTGAAGGTGATAGAACTATATTGGTTGATCAACAAACTATTTTTGACAATGAACGACAATCAAGTGATATATTTAGAATTGCTGGTAAAATTACAAATATAATTGATAATCAGTTAAGTGGTAAGACAAGTTATGAACCATTTAAAAATAATTTATATTATACAAACGCAATACAAAATGCTACAATTTCATTAAATAACCCAAACACATATTGGGAAGGTTATCCACAATATAATGAATTTGCTATTAGTAGAAATGAAGGTATTGATGGACACATACCATTTGTTAATAAAAGTTCAACAACATATAATTGGGCTTTTTATTTAACGTATCCATATTCAAGTACGACAACACAAAATATGTCATATACAAATCAAAGGTTTAATGTGACAAATAATTTTGTTTGTGGTAATGGTATACCATATGTGTTAACTACTGGTAGTACAAATGGTAACGGGTTGGTATATTTTTATTGTGGATGTGACCATAATTTAAAGGTGAATGATTATGTTGAACTATCAACACCTATTGATGGTAAAACTATTTTTGTTGTTTATTCATTAGGTGATGGAACCTATGGTTCGGATAGTAATGTATTTACGATATTTAATTTAAAATTCCCTGATTCTGATGTTCAAACGGGAAATAATGGTACATTTAAACGAATAACAGACATTTCTAATTCAGGTGAAACTAAATCAATTTATTATGTCAGATTACATAAGGTTATAAAGACATCAAAGGATTGTAATATATCAAAGGCTGGATTTGAGAATAACCCATTTAGTGTAAAAAAGAAGTTTGAATATAAACAACTTACACCGAACCAAACAGAACGAACATCGGTTAAAGATGGTACGCAGACATTCACATTTACGTTTGATTCTGATGTTAGAATATCGGATTTAAAGGACAACAACAACAAACCAGTGACTGAATTAACCTTTACTATAATTAATAGGGGTTATATGGGTTGGTTTAATAAACCATATATAAATGATAATGGTATACAAACAGGTATTGATATTGGTTGGGAGTTTAACTTTTTAAATTCGGGTATTGATATATGGTGGAGCAAAAATCTTACTTCAAATAAAGATAACATACCGGTTGGGGTTTATAATTATAACAACAATGGTTTTTATTATAATCAATATTTGAATGAAGGTGATATTATAAAGGGTGATTTTTGTGAATTTAATTATAAAGAACAAAAGGAATATGTGTTATCAAAGATGGTACATAAATATTCGTTTAATGATACTTATTTTGTAGATGAATCGGATCCAAACTTACCATCTGGTTATTTATATAACCCACATCACCCAATAAAGATACGTGAATTTAGTGATTATTTAGAACAAGGGAGTAAGGAATTGGTGGATAACGTCCCTGGATATGCTTGGTTTAGTGAGAATGATGATTTATGGTATTGGAGGGATTTGTATAGTTATGGTTATATAGATAACGATGGTGTTGGTGTGGATTATCCATTTATTAATGGTTCACACTACCCGTTTAGTAGTGTATTATTTTTACAATACCCAATTAATAGGGATATAAACGTAAATGCTAATAGTGTTGCAAAAATAACAAAAGACGATTGTGAATAATTATTATAGAAATATAAAATCACCTAATGGTTCTTCATTGAATATTCCCATTGAAATGTCATTTGACAATACGGGTAGGGAAGATGGTATATTACAATTTGAACGTGATGTATTAAAAGAACTTTTAAATGGTATTGATGATTTTGAAACCACTAAGTTTGCAAATTCACCCTATCCGACAGACACAACCAAAACAGATTTAAATTATGAATTTAATTTTTTAGATCCGACAAAAAATATCACAGGAGCAACATCATCTGATTGGTCATCAACTTATAATAATGCAACATTTACTGATGGTGAACTTTATTTTAATTCAAACTCTTTTAAAAATAGTTTCTTTAAGATAGATTTATATGATACAAAAAGTACCACCAACCAACGAGCATATATTAGTGTGATATTACCAACACAACAAGGTTTGACTGATACAGGTGCTCTTGGACCAAATTTGGTTACAATAAAAAAACCAACATTCAAACTTGATTATGTTGGAGCAGATAAAGAAGGGTTTTTTATATATTGGTTAAAGGAACGTGATTATATAGATATAAGTGAATTTTATATTAGTGCGAAGTTTTTTAATGGTAAAACAGGACAATTTGTAAGATTTATGAATGAACCACAATCAATATTCAACGGTACGGATAAATTTAATTTTGATAAGAGCAAATACTTTTATTATAAGATAAAATTAGATTATTCCAACTACGAATATAGTATATACAAAGAAGATGTACAAACAAATGGTAGTGTTATTTTAAATAGAATTGGTGATTCAACAACACCCATAAAATGGTATGAATATATTAATCCATAATGAATGAAATAAAATATAGTATAAAAATTTCACCTGAAGTGTTAAAAAGTGATATTGTCACAGAAACATTTAGTGGTGATACTGGTCTTGATACTTTTGGGGTTTATTCTGGTATGACATCTATTTTAAGTGGTGATAGTGGTAGTTCATTTTTAACGGGACTTACAATACCTATTATGTTTACACAAACAATTAATGATATTGGTATATATAGTGAGTTTGATGGGGACATATTACAAAAAGATGTGGTTGCTAATTTTTTATATTCGGCAAATACACAATCACCTTATGATGTTTATGTATATAACACATCAGGGGACTTTAGTATATCTTATTTAACATTTAGTAAATTTTATGTTGATTGGGGTGATGGTTCTAACACACAAGAAATAAGTAACCAACCCTTGTTACATTCATATTTCAATACACCATCTGATTATACGATTACCTTCTCTGGGGTTAATAGTTGGGGTACTGCAATTATACAAAAAGAAATATCATTACCACAAACAGGTGTTACTATTAATAACCTTGAAGGTACAGTAACATTAATACCCCAAGGTGGTATGTGGTCGGGTATACCGACAAGTTATAATTTTATTTTTACTGGTGATTCTAATAATGATTATCAATCACAAATATCAAGTTCATATGTTAATGTACCATTTATGGTGTCAGGATTTACTAAATCTAAATTGATTGATTTAAAAAGGTATGGTCCTGAACCATATACCATTGGATATCAATTTTTTAAAAATAATGAACTATATGGTCAAGTGGACGAGTTCAATGTTGATTATACTGCTTACACCATTAATAGTGTAAAATACTATGATTTTGTTAATGGAACCACTTTTTATACAATGGATAGTTCAGGATTTACAACTAATGACTTATTATTAAGTAAATTAACAAAAAATGAAATGTTATTAGATTTTGTTTTTGATCCTGAAGTTCAAAGTGATGTGTTTATTGAACGTGGTAAATACTCGGCATTTGAACCATTACAACGATTGGGTGAGGTGGATAACATTGGTGATCTTGTTAGGTATGGGTACAACTATTATAAAATAAATTCAGTTTAAAAAAAACGAATATAAACTATTTATAAAATAAAAAAATGGCACTTGGTGTTTACGGAATAACAAAACCTGCAGATATATCACCTGAAGATGTTGATATATTTCTTCATTATACTACGTCTAGGGATGTAACAGATAATTTTACATTAAAAAAATTAAATGCACCAAATATATTGACACCATATTTCCATAATTCAAACACTGGTGGAAACGCAAATGTTGAAATATTGGGTGGGTTATATAATTTAAAGTTACCTGTTAGTGAATTTAATAAATTGGGTATATATACCCTTATGATACGTCCAGCAGAAATAAGAACATTAATAACTGATTGTGGTGTGTTATCTGCTTTACCTAATGTAAAAGGTATTGTTATTAATATTAATCAGGTACCTGCTCAATTCAGAAATAAATTCGTTAATCAAGGATTGGTTGGGTTTAGAATTGAATATTTAAATAATGATGGTACTAAGATACCTAATTTTTTTAGGATAGTTACTTCATCTTTTTATTGTGAACCTGTGGTTAGTGATCAAACAAACACATCACAAAAATCAATCAGATATCGTTATGTTGATAACCCAACTGATTTAATGTTTTTAACATTATCACCATCGGCATCACCATCAAATAAACCAAGTGCTACACCGTATATCGGACAGCCTAATCAAAATATTATTGTTACAAATACATTTTTTAATCCAATAACAATTGATATTCAAATGGCTGAGCATGATATTGATACCCTGGCTATTGCTTTATATGGTAACCAAACTAAAAGTATTGAAGATGGTATCTACACTCTTTATGATAGTTCAGGTAACATTTATAAACAATATAACTTATTTGAGATTAGAGATAACTTTAATGAATTATTGTTTGAAGTTAGACAGGATCGTGGTACTAACATTGATTTTAGTAAAAACTTTACAAATATTATTAGTTAATGGCTAAAATAAAATATTCATATCCACCCACACCTCCCGTAGGTTCTGAAACACCATTTAATGGTGTTGTTGGTTTACAAACAACCGATGGTGGTGGTTTGACATTGGGTACTTTTGAATTTACTTATTCATTATATGAGAAGGTTAATAGGAAATTTGACCAAGGTGTATTCTCTAAAAAATTTAACTTAGAGAATTTAGAAATAGATGATATAGAACAAACAAAAAAGATTATACAAAAAAACTTCCAAGTTTATCCTAATTTTGATATTTCACAGGTTACAAGTTTTACATTATATGGTTCATTACAAAAAAGGATTGCTTCATCTATAACTAAAATTATTAACTATTTCCCAGCAGCATTAGAAGTTACTAATACTACTTTATCCCTTACGACAGGGTTAACTGCAACAAATATAGTTTATGATTCAATTGAGGATTTAACAACTTTAGAAGTGAATATGCCATTTGCAAGAAATCCATTTGAAATAGATTATAGTGTAAATGCGGCAAGAAACATAGAAGTTAGACCGATGTCAGTTTCCCCATATAGGGATTTAACCAATAGTTTTGAACAATATTCACTATACGTTGGTAATTTAGATACTGAATATAATATATTAGATTTAGAACCGACAGAAGAAGTAGGTAGTGGTTATATGTATATGATGGTTAAAGGTAATCCATTCTCTGGTTATTCATCATCAACAACTACATTACTTATTAAACCAAACAATTTAAAAACACAAGAAATTTTAAGTCAAGATTTTGATGAAGTTGAAAGGTTTATACTTAATACGAATGTTAGTCCAAAGTATACATCAACATTTAAATATCCTGAATATACTGATAGTGGTGATTATGTAACCAAGGTTAAAAAATTAACATGGAATCTTGATGGGTTATGGAATTTGAATATTAGAACAAGTGCATTTGATACCTATTTGGAAGATTTAAATAATATTTGTCAAAAGATTGATGATTATAGTACCAATTTAATATCAAGGTTTTTGGTTACGGGTTCGTTAAAGGAATTTGATACTCCAGACCAACGTATGGATAAGGTACTTCAATTATATGGTAGAAGTTTTGATGAGGTTAAGAAGTTTATTGACTCCTTGGCGTTTATGAATTCTGTAAATTATAAACCACAAAATGATATACCTTCACAATTATTAACAAATTTGGCTCAGACATTGGGTATTGATACTAATATATCACCAATTAATAATGAACAACTTTTAAATTCGGTATTTCAAACAGATAACAAAAAGATTTATTCAGGTGTTGCGCAAGACCCAACACCATCTGAATTAAATTATCAATATTATAGAAACGTAATACTTAATTCGGCATATATGTTCAAAACTAAAGGTACAAGACAATCTTTAGAATATATTATGCGTTTTATTGGTGCTCCTGATGCTATAACAGAATTTAACGAAGTTGTTTACTTAGCGGATTCAAAAATTAATGTAGAAGATTTTAATGAATCAATTGCTAAAATATCAGGAGGGACAGTATATGTTGAATCACCAACATTGGATCCACTTAATACGTTTAACATTATGGGGGTAACCTATACTGGATTTACAACAAATGGTTCAGTACAAAATAACCCATTTCGTTTTGTTGATTATGCGATATCGGATGATGGATTCCCAAAAACGCCAGCATCAACGGAAGATTATTTCTTCCAAAAAGGTGCGGGTTGGTTTGAAACAACACCAAAACATCGTTCATTACAAGAAGTAGATTTTAAAAATTCAAATTTAGACCAAAATGTTCCTAATGTCGTAACAAAATTAAAACCATTTAATTTTGGACAAGATTTCTTAGAACGTTATACTAAATTCCCTTTTATGAATAAAGGGTATACAATAACCAAAGTTTATGATAACCAAAAATCATGGTCATCATCAGATATTGGTGTTAGAACAAACAATTCTAATTTTAATGGTGTAAACTATAGTGTTAGTGATGAACGTTTAATTATTAACTCAAAAAATATAGAATTAAATATAAACGTTGGACAAGGGTTGGTTTATGATGTTTGGGATATGTCAGTTAAATATAATTACCCAATACCTAATTCAGGTTTAACATCACCTTATCCTTATCCTGGAAATATTGATTGGACATTTATCAATCCAAAACCAAAAGAAAAGTCGTTTTTTGAATTTGCTCAAACATTTTATAACAATTTCATAAATGTTAGAAATAGACAAACAATAACTGATGGTAAAACGGGTGGATATCCGACTTTACAATCTGTGTATTGGAAATACCTTCAATCAGAACAAACAATAGGTATACCATCTAATCAGTTTACATATCAAAAAATGATTGATTATAGTTTGGGATTGGGTGATCATTGGCAGCGTTTATTGGAACAAGTAGTGCCAGCAACCACATTATGGTTAACAGGACAAAAGATGGATAATTCAATATTCCATAGACAAAAGTTTGTATGGCGTAGACAACGTGGTTGTTCATTTATTCAGGTTGAATGTATACCTTGTGAATATAATGGACAATTATTTGCTTATGATTGTATTGACCAAACTTTAACCTGTGAATTTGATATGGGTAAAGTTAGTAAAATATTGGCAGTTCTAATACAACGAGCAATAAAGAATGGTGAATATGATGCTGAAGCGTGTGATTTTAATTCTGTTGTGAGTAATTGGTTTATTGATTGTCGTTTGGATGATGAAATACTGATTCAAGAACCATTCTATACGGGATATGGTAGTAATGATAAACCAACATATAGTCAGGTAATGGATGCTATTGACGATAAATTGGTTAAACTATATCAACACGGATTGAATTATTATTTCTCTGGAAATAAATTAATCGTTAGTAATTCAACGTGTTACGACGACTTTACAAATAAAAGATTATACCTAAATATTGGTATAGATATACAAATATATTGTGAATAATGGCTTGTATTAGTGGTTTTACCATAGGTGGATATTATAATTATATTGATTGTTGTGGAAACAATCAAACGGGACTATCTGCGGGTTTACAAGATGTTTGTGTTGATGTTGCTTATTCAGGGACGGCAATCGGGGTTATCTTGGATTCAGGTTCAACGTGTACTATTGATTGTAATCAAGGACCTTTAAGTTATAACTTCCAAGTAACAGGTATTTGTTCTGCTGCTACGGGTTCTGTTATAATAAATTCATTTGGAGGTATACCACCATATACAATAGACCCGATAACACCTGAAGGTAGTGGGTTAAGTGCACAAACAAGTTCAACACCAATAACATATACGGGTTTAACGGGTGGTACTTATGTGTTTAGAATGAATGATTCATTGGGTTTACAAAACAATGAATTATATATAAATGTAAATATTTCAGATTGTTTTGTTGCTGAAATTAATGATATAAGTGGTACTACTTGTGGGTTAGATAACGGGTATTTTAGTGTTTCGGCATCTTCAACATCAAGTCCCTATACTATTTTATTGTATAAGGATGGTACTTTAAATCAATTCAATACAACAAATACTTTACCATATGAATATCCTAATTTAGGTAGTGGAATATATTATGCTGACATTTATGATTATGGATATTCAACAGCCAAAACAGAGAATGTAGTTATTAGTGGTAGTACGGGTGTTGACTTTGGTTTTTGGAAGGTTAATACATCAACCTGTGTTATAGATCAAGGTAAAATTGCAGTTACGGGAATAACAGGAAACCCACCATATAGTTATTTGTGGAATAATGGGGAAACGGGACAATTAATAACAGGGTTAACGAAGGGTACATATTCGTGTACAATAACCGATAGTTTAGGTTGTGAAACAACTAAAAGTGAAATAATTGGTGAAGCAGAACCATTAGGTGTTGGACTTATAAGTTCTACTAACCCTTCTTGTTTTTTATCTGATGGTACATTATCCTTTACTATAACAGGAGGTACTAGACCACTTTATTATTCATCAACAACAAGTCAGATTGGGTATACTTTTGGTGATACGTTTACTATCACAGATTTAAGTACTGGTTCATATGGTGTTAATGTTAGGGATGCTAATTTCTGTGAACTTAACCTAACGGGATTTGTTTCACCAAAAAATGGTTTTGATGTTGTTAATACTGTAATTAATAATTCTAATTGTAGTCAGAATAATGGTAGTGTTTCTGTTGAAATTGCAGGTTTAAGTGGTTTTTATAGTTATGCTTTATCAGGACAAAACACTGGTGATGTTTATTTAAATACGAGCCAAAATCAATCTTATACCTTTAACAATCTTACAAATGATAGTTACTTATTGATTATATCGGGTTCTGGTAATGATTGTGTGTATGTAAACACAGTAAGTGTTAATTCAGAACAAAAGTTTAGTGTAAGTGCAACAACAACAGGTTCTACATGTGGTGAACAAAATGGTGTAATACAAGTTCAGGTTAGTTCGGGATATACAGGAGTTCTTGATTATATTTTAAGTAACGGACAAACATTGATTAATACATCACTTACATCATATACATTTAACAACTTAAGTAATGGTATATATACCTTAAAAGTTGTTGATGAAGATGGGTGTGAAATATCACAAGAAATAAATTTAATATCAGAGGGTAATTTAGTCACAAGTATAAAAACCACTAATTGTACGACAGGTAATAATGGTGTTGCTCAAGTTGTTATTTATCAAGGTGAACCAACATTTACTTATGAATGGTCTGATAATGTACCGGGTACGCAAACAGGTTCCACGGTTACGGGATTAACATCAGGTGATTATGAAGTTGTGATAACTGATAGTAACGGGTGTAAAAATACCCAAAAATTCAACATTATATGTGAATCGGTTTTGGTTCAAAACTATGAAATTTATACACTATGTGAAGATACATTTACAACGACAACGGGTAATAAACGTGGTTTTGGTGAAATGTTAAATGAAGGGTTTATTGATATTACTTCAGGTTATACTGATTGTTATTTTAGTTCAGCCACGTTTACGTGTAATATAAACATCAATGGTTCTGCACATACACAAACATTCTATACGGCAACAACATTAAATGATGTACCTGAAGATACTGATTGGATAACAACAATAGAAGGTGTATTATCAAGTATTAGTGAAGTTGGGACATATAGTGTTGATGTGTTAAATAATAACTTACAAGTTAAGTCTAATTGTAATGGTGATGATGACCCATTAGGGGGTAAATCAATTTCAATAGGACTTACTATAACATATGATGTTTATTGTTTGGAACCTGCGTGAGTGATGTAACACAAATAGTAACAATATCAGGAGTAACAGGTGGTGTTGCTCCTTTATCTTTTTATATATGCGATGAGAATGGAAACAATTGTTCATACATTGGAAGTAGTGGGGGCACTTATACGGCATCTACGTTTTATACTACGGCAGACACCTTAATGATTAAGGTTGTGGATTCTGTTGGTTGTATGTATTTTACTATCGTATCATGTCCAATAGATACGTGTATAATCTTAACAGAAGATGGATTTGGTTTAGAAACCGAAGATGGGTTTACCCTTGTTTTTTGTGATACTTAATATTTATTTTATATGATAATTGAAATAACAGGTGTAACAAGTGGACAATCACCCTATGATGTATTTTTATGTAATACTGGGGGTACATCTTGTTTTTATATATCAGGAAATACAACCATTCCACCAACAATTTATATAGACTCCAACAACTATTTCCCAAATGAGGATACCCTAATGGTTAGAATAATAGATTCAAATGGGTGTGTGTTTGAAGAAATAAAAGATTGTTCATTACCACCAACACCATGTGATTGTAAAGAGTATCAAATTTTATGGGGTATACCAGGTATTATTAGTTTCAGTTATGATCCATGCTGTCCAAGTGGATCTACAATCACAACAACACAATATTACCCAACTAATTTTAAATTTTCATCATCAACTGAACCTGACATAATTGTTGAGTCAAGAGGTGTAATGATTGTTCAAACAAATGAAGTATGTGATTGTGAATATAAACAATTTGAAGATGATATCTTTTTTGAATTTATGGATGATATACCATTTGACTTTCAATAATTAGATTAAACGTTTAACTTTACCTTGTGATATTAAATTATCTATAAAATTACGTTCCCATTCATCATCATGTTCTTTTGGTTTTTTAAACGGACTATTAATCCAATAATGGTGTTTTGAACTTTTATCTTTAGCGAAGTTATCAAATCCAATAATTGTTATTTGATCATAAATGTTATCTAATAACCATTTAGTTACAAGTACACCACTTGAAGGTAAAAGTACCTTAGTATCTTCTTTTTTTGATTCTGATTGTATGGTTTGTCTTAAGTTATTATAATAAGATAGTGGTATCCTCCATAATTTTTGTGGTGTGTAAGCGGGTAGTCCATTCTCTCCGTGTGTGTAAATCACCTTTTGTGGTCGGTTATCATCATCCATAGGTAAAAGTCCACGTCCAAAAGTTGACCAAATGGTGGTTTTTGTACCTGTATATTCCTCAAAACCTGATATTGAGCATTTATTAAACCGAACAACTTCATCAAATGAATCTATGATGTGTCCTAATTTATCATACATAATAGAAGGTCCATTTCCTACTAAAATACACGTACCATTTTTATCTAATTCTAAAGGATTAGTATTAATCATTTTGGATTTTTTTAAAAATAATAAGGTAAATGTTTAATAAAATGAACTTTTAATTATTTATTTAATAAAGCGAATTTTTAAATGGCTGATATAATTTTAAGTAGTTGTTGTTATAACCAGTTGGTATATAGTGCCACATCATGGTCATATAGTACAACTCCATCACTTACATTTCAAATAACAGGTGATACAAATATATATGATGGGTGTTATACCATAGTAACAGGTGTAACAGCACTTGGTTCATTTGTGTTTGATGGTGTTGCAACATCAACAACAGATTGTGGTGATCCGTTATGTGATGATTTATGTTGTGGTGATGAAATATGTATTTCTACTAATGTAGTTGCATATTCAGGTTATGATGGGAATTATGTTGTAAGTGGAATCACTAATGGTTATCCTTGTTGGACAGGGGGTACAACACCTGGGGTGTTATACTATACTGGAACTAAATGGTGTTTAAGTACATCAATTGGTGGGGGTTGTGACTTTTTTGGTCCTGAACCCACAACATCTATATGTCCTGATTTAGATAGTTCGGTAATGAATTTTGGGGTTTGTCCGACACCTACACCAGTTGTTGATCCGTGCTCATCCTTGAGTTTTGATGTGTTGTTGGAATGTCAAATACCGACACCAACTCCCACACCAACACCGACACCAACGCCGACACCAACGCCCACACCAACACCGACACCTGATATTTGTTCTGGGTTTACGATTGATGTGTCTGTTGTTGAAGTTTATACGCCTACACCTACACCGACACCTAGTCCGACACCAACACCACCTGTGGTTGTTGTACCGTCGGCTGATACTGTTACATTTGTAATAGATAGTGGGTTGTTTGTGTGTACAACAGTTAAAGAGTTGGTTGATTGTCAAGATGGTACATTATATTATGTTCAAGGTGATATTTCATATAGTGGTTCATCTATAACTACGGGAACAACGTTCCTTGTTATATTCTATGGTAGTTCATCAAATCAAATACAATGTGTAACATATAATAAAGATGTTTATTTCACATCACCAAATAGAAGTGTTGTTGAAGTGTTAGATGTGTATACTGGATGCACAGAATGTCCGTTACCTACACCAACGCCCACACCAACACCTACACCAACGCCCACACCAACTCCTACTCCGACACCAATTGTTTATCCTTCGGGTACTACATTTGTGTTTACATCTTGTACTACCAATTCAATGATATTACAGGGTGATTATCCACCAATAAATGTAAATATTAATGATATAATAAAAACAACATCGGGTGAATGTTATACATATATTGGTAACTATGTAAATTATATTGCACCTTCGGGGTATATAATATCAAATATAAATGAATTTACAGGTACGACTGCAACAACATATACGACATGTATTGAATGTTTGACACCAGAACCTGAAGTATTACCATATAATACTTGGTTTGGTAGAGGTGAATATTCAATTAGTTGCCCTACTTGTGAATTAACAAACTATGGTACGGATATTACCTTCTTTACGTCATCTGCTGATACGACAATACAAACAGGTGTCTATGTGTATGATAGTGAATCACTTACATCACCATTGGATATAACATACATTAAATATGATGGTAAAATCTATGAAGTGTCAGATGATGGGTTAATAAACGAATTCTGTACGGTTAATAATAATTGTTAAATATGGCAAAAATAGTCACAATCAATTCAGTTACATCGGGTACATCACCATACGACGTTTGGGTGTGTGATACTTGTTTTGGTACGTGTCAATATATTGATACAACTTCAACCATACCTTTTACATTTACCTTACCTGAAATATTTGAAACATATATCACATTTGTGGTAAAAGTCATTGATGCTAATGATTGTGTAACTTGTTTTGAATATACAGAATATAAACAATATGAAGATGAAATATTTTTTGAATTTATGGATGATATTCCATTTGAATTCCAATAAACAGATATATATAATATAAAAAGATTTATGGCAAGGTTAACATCAAGGGTTTTAGCTCAATCAAGTGCAATAACACCCACAACATTGATACATATTGTGACAACAGGCGATACTTCACAAAGTCCCGAAGGATCATCATATAAAGCACAATTACAACAATTAATTCCAATTTTTAGTGGTGCATCTACCACATTTACAGGTGGTACTGTTACGGGTCCGACTGATTTTACTTCGGGGTTAAGTGCTACTACAATATCAGCAACAACATATTATAATTTACCACCTGATGTTTATGTTACAGGTGCGACATATTCAAATAACACTTTTGTTTATACAAATACCACAGGTGGTACATTTAATGTTAATTTTAATTCAGTTACAGGTTTAACTATTAATGGTGATTTAAATGTTACTGGTAACACAACAACAAATGGATTGACAGCAACTACTATGAGTGCTTCCACCTTATTTGTTAATGGAATTCAAATAACAGGTGATACATTTACAACTGGGGCGACATTAAATGGTAACACCATTGAATTTAATAGAACTGATTATTCAAATGCTTATTCTGTTGACTTAACATCAATTGTTGGTGGTGGAGTTGATCCATATTGGGTATCAGGTTCAACGGGTACAAAATCATTAAAAGCGGTTAATACTTCAGGACTTGATTCAACTAATGATAGATCAATTGCTTGGGGTAATGGTACAATATCTTCAGGTGAAGATTCAACTGCCTTTGGTATTACTACAAGTGCAACAACAGATGGTGCAACATCAAGTGGTAGAAATACCTTGGCTTCTGGAAATTATTCAACATCCCAAGGATTTGAAACTGAAGCTAATGGTGAATATTCACATGCTGAAGGGTATGGTTCAATAGCACAAGGAAGTGGTGCTCATGCCGAAGGTGGTGTATTGGGTGGTGAACCTAATGGTGTCGGTGGTTATGCGTTTGGGGATGCATCACATGCTGAAGGTATAGTAACAAGTGCTATGACATACGCGGCACATGCTGAAGGTTATCAGACATTATCAAGTGGTGTTGCATCACATGCTGAAGGTTCACAAACAATAGCATCGGATAATGGTGCTCACGCTGAAGGTTATAGAAGTGTTGCCAGTGCTACTTATACACATGCTGAAGGTTATCAGACATCAGCAACAACAATAAATTCGCATTCTGAAGGACACCAGACATTGGCAAGTGGTGACACATCACATGCTGAAGGTAACCAAACTATTGCCGGGGGTGATTATTCACATTCAGAAGGGAATCTAACAATAGCATTAGAAGTAGCGTCACACGCTGAAGGTGAGTCAACAATTGCAAATGGTTATGGTTCACATACAGAAGGATATGATACAAGAACAAATGGTGATTATACACATGCCGAAGGTGAAAGTGTGATATCAGGGTGGCGTGGTTTTAGTGTGGATAGTGTTACAAATGGTGTTATCACATTAAATTCAACTTATGGTGATGTTACAAGTGAATTTACAAGTGGTACTATTATTTTAGATAAATTAAAAATCAATTATACTACAACAACATTTAGTTCTACAACAAATACTGAAATATTAATTAATAATACAATAATTAATAGTGGTACATATGTTAATGATTTAAATAATTTAAATAGTTTAAGTGCTGATAACATATTGGGTAATGTGTCACATGCTGAAGGTAAAAATACAAGGGCACTTGGTAATCGTTCACATGCTGAAGGATTTGGTTCTTTAACAACAGGTAGTGAATCACATGCTGAAGGTGCATTTACACAGGCAACCAATGATGCATCACACGCGGAAGGGTATTTTACGGTAGCTAATGGTGTACAATCACATTCACAAAACAGAGAAACAAATGCAAGAGGTTTCGCATCACACGCAGAAGGTAATCTAACAAGGGCTATTGGACAATATTCACACTCAGAAGGTAGTAATACTTATGCGGGGTATGCTGGATTCAATGTTATTAGTGTTGTTAATGGTTTAGTTACGTTAGATTCGTCTTATGGTGATCAAACAGGGTTGTTTAGTATTGGTTCAACAGCAATAATTGATAATAAACTATCAGTTATTACTAATTCAACATTTAGTTCAACAACCAATACTGAAATATTTTTAACAGATACTAGTATTAATGTTGGTTTTGCTATTGGTATTACATACGATATTAATAATCAATTTGCAGATACATTTGGAGGTAATGTAACACATGCTGAAGGATATCAAAATAAATCATTTGGTGATTATTCACACACACAAAATAGTTTTAATACTGCAATTGGTTCAAACACACATGCGGGTGGTACAAATTCAATAGCAAGTGGAACTACATCATTCATTCATTCAACAAACTCTTTGGTGACTGCCGATAGATCGGTTGTATTAGGTGGACAAAACATTACTGGTACTACAAGTGATACCGTTTATGTACCTTATTTAAATATTAAAAATGTTGGTTCGGGTACATCAGTAAATAATTTAGGTATTGATGTGAATGGAAATGTTGTTTCTGGAACAACTGGTGGGGGTTCATCTTCGGTGAATCCGTTCTATGATTCAGGAAGTGGTGCAACTATAACATGGAACGTTTCAGGACAAAGTACCAATTACATAGCAACGTTGACTGCAAGTACATCACTTAATTTAACAAACGTTAGAAATGGTGATTACGGTACAATCATATTAACACAAGATGGTGTTGGTTCAAGAACATTAACACTTGGTACAGTGAATGGTTCGGCAACCACACATAGAGTAGCGAATGGTGGTGGTGGTTCAGTAACACTTACATCAAACGCGAATGCTGTTGATATATTAACATTTACATACAACGGAACTACCATGTTCTGGACTGTTGGTAATGATTATACATAAAAAGTTATGGTAATACAGATATTTAACATAAATAATAAACGAGGTGAATTTATAACATTCCAAACCAATTCACCCAATTCTACCACTTTTGATCCTACTATTGGTATGGAGGTATCAAAAAGAGGACATTGGGACTTGGGTGTTGGGGGTTCTTATCTTGGTGGAAATAACATTTCATATACATATCCAAGTAGTGCAACAAAAACTGTTAAATTTTATGTTGATAAGTTAAAAAATATAACTTCAGTTAATTTACAATCTGATAATCTTGTAGGTCACTTAAATTTAAGTGGTACAACATTAGGAGGTGCATTATCATTAAACCAAAACCCATTATTAACTGGTGTTACACATTCATATTCTAACAGTATATTTGTGGCTTACAATTTATTGAATTGTGACATAACAGGTACTTTAGATCTAAGTATGTTCCCTAATTTGGGTGGTTCATTTAGTACACAAAATAATATTAATTTAACAACAATAATACATACCGCTAGTACTAGGAATTTTACAAACTATAATGTTGGTAGTTGTAATATTACAGGGACACACGATATTAGTATGTTATCTAATTTAGGTGGTAGTAGTTCAGCATCCACAGGTACATTATTAGTAAATAATAACCCTTACTTAACAGGTTTATTATTTCCAACAACGACTGGGTATTTTAGAAATTTAAGTGCTGGTTTCGCATCTTTATTTATGAATGATTCTAATTTAGATTATGTGAATTTTAAACCATTATCTGGGGCTACTATGGTATCTGGAGTAACACAGGGAGCACCAAAAATAAGATTAGATGGTAACTCAATGGGTGCTGGTGATGTAAATCACATATTAGATGATTTTAAATATAATGCAACAAACAACCCAAGTGGTTGGTCAAATGTTGTTTTAGATATTGGTGGTACAAATGATGATCCCGATTCATCAAGTGGTGGATATGACGGATTAGCTGCTATTGCCACATTAACAGGATCACCCTATAACTGGACAATAACTTATTAATTATGGTTTGGAGAATGATATATAACAATGTGGATGTGGTTGACTTATTTCAAACAAGTGATATAACAATCACACCTTACAACATTTTTGAAGGACGAACAATAGATGAATGTTTTGATAAAATTGATGAATTACAACTAGTTTATCACTACACAACTGAAGATGATAGCATTATTATTTTTAGTGGTGGTACAAGAACTATAGTATCAAAACAATAGAATGGGTCAATTAAGTGGAAATAGTTGTAATATAATAACATTACTTCCGTTAGGGTTGGATTGTGATAGTGTTAATGCAACAACAATCAATGATACTAATGGTATAGTGGCATTATATATTACAGGTGGTACACCACCCTATAAGGTTTCATGGGATAATGGTTCAAAAGGTACGTTATTAACAAAATTAAGTCCTGGTGATTACACGGCGTTTGTGACTGACTATTATGGTGACTTTAGTGCGACTACCACTTGTACTGTTGGGTTTGATACATTTTATTTAGAGGAATTCCAAAATTGTGAAACAAGTCAAAAAGTATATTATTTAGCGGATTTACCATCAACATTCCTTAGTGGTTACACATATAATCTAACAACACAAGATGGATGTTGGACTAGTAGTGGGACAACAACCTATACAGGACAAACATATTATGAACAATTTGCAGTTGCTGATTCAATACCATTTAGTAGTTGTACTGAATGTTTACCTGAACCGGTACCTGAACCTGTTTATCCTGAATTTTTATGTTTATCTTATGGTAAAAAAATAGAAGGTTCATTTACAACAACAAGTCAAACAACATTTAGTTCGGGAGCAACAATTAATGGTTATCCATC
>Ga0181344_1000185_pt1 | contig 26144 bp, 21 predicted proteins | sample Su13VDMLBDD_FD_130098 | JGI IMG/M metagenome (GOLD analysis project Ga0181344, IMG submission 130098) | Freshwater viral communities from Lake Michigan, USA - Su13.VD.MLB.D.D | ecosystem: Environmental > Aquatic > Freshwater > Lake | place: USA: Michigan | collected 2013-07-15
GCCTTCCGCAAGGCGCTCGAACTGGTCTGACCGATCACCCGATGGCCCGCCGCGGGGGGAGCATCCGCCCCCTGCGGCGGGCCTGAATACTGGAGTCACAATGGCAACGAGAACCACGAAACGAGGAGAGGCGAGCGCATGCACAAGCGTCTCGCTGAATGTCCGAATCAAGCGGAAACTGGACGCGCTTTGCCGCGTCGGGCGTCGATCGCGCACGGCGACGGTCGAGGTCCTGCTGGAGTCCTACCTGTCCTCCTACCCGTCCGTCAGGACGCTGGTGGATACGGAACTGGAGAACCGCCGAGCGTAAACAAACGGACCACGGGATTGCTCCCGTGGTCCGTCAGAGATTCAGCAACAGGAGCATAGCATGGATATCGGGATTCACAAGATCGCAGACCGCGAATATTTCGACTTGGACCTGCCGAGCAGCAGCACAACCAAACCCCTGCTTACCGGCACCAATGCACACCTCGCGTGGGAGCGGGAGCATCCGCAGGAGGAGAACGACGCCTTCGCGATCGGCGCCCTCACGCATGCGCTGGTTCTCGAACCCGACACGGTCGAAACGGCGTTCATTCAGGCGGGGAAGATCGACCGACGGACGACCGTCGGAAAGGAACAGTGGGCGCAGATTCAGGCGCGCGCGTCCCGGAGCGGTGCGCGCATCGTCACCGATGAACAGGTAGCGCTCGCCACTGCGATGGCCGATAGCGTGAGAGCGCACCGGGCGTTCCGTCTGCTGCACGGCTTCGTCGTGCACCGGGAGATCACCGTCATCGGCCACGTCGCCGGGCACAAGGCCAAGGCCAAGATCGACATGGCCGACGACGGCTTCACTATCATCACCGACCTAAAGACCGCCCAAAGCGCCAGTCGCTCGGACTTCGGCAGGTCGGCCGCGATGTTCGGCTACGCGCACCAAGCCGCGTTCTACCGGGAGATTCTGCGGTCGCTCGACCTGCGGCCCGCAGACTTCGTGTTCGTCGCCGTGGAGAAGAGCGCTCCGCATCTGGTCGCCGCGTATCGACTCGCGACAGAGGCGATCGACGCCGCCGCGGCGCGCCTTCCCGACGTGATGGCTCGCTGGCATGCCGTCCAGCAGGGCGACCGCACCGGATACTCGGATCAGATTCAGGACCTCGACCTGCCCGCATGGGCTTACGAAAGGACAACGACAAATGAGTGACACGACCGCAATCGCAAAGCCGATGCTCGGGAGCGAGCAGATGGCGCTCATCTCCCGCACGATCGCCAAGGGATGCACCCCGGACGAACTGCGCCTGTTCGGGCAGATCTGCGAGCGCACGGGACTCGACCCGTTCGCCCGGCAGATCTACGCCGTCAAGCGCTGGGACCGCAAGGAAAACCGGGAGATCATGCAGACGCAGATCTCGATCGACGGCGCCCGCCTTGTGGCGCAGCGCTCCGGCAAGTATGCCGGGCAGGATGGCCCGTACTACTGCGGCGAGGACGGGCAGTGGCGCGACGTCTGGCTGTCCGCGAAGCCGCCGATGGCGGCGCGGGTCGGCGTGTTCCATCGGGACTTCGCGCAACCGCTCTACGCGGTGGCGCTCTGGTCGGAATACTGCCAGACCAACAAGGACGGCGGGCCGAGCAGCATGTGGGCGAAGTTCGCGACGGTGATGCTCGCGAAGTGCGCCGAGATGCTGGCGCTGCGCAAGGCGTTCCCGGCGGAACTCAGCGGCCTGTACAGCGCCGAGGAGATGAGTCAGGCCGAGAGCGAGCCGCCGCAGCGCGCCGGATCGCTGATGGACCGCCTGAAGCCGCTCGAACCCGTCGCGGTGGATATCGCGAAGGTCGACAAGTCCGAGGACGGACCTTGGTCGATCTTCGTCCAGTCCATCGAGGAGCACAAGCGTTCGGACGGGTCTTCCATCTGGAAGATCACCGACACCGGGGAGAACGTCTTTGCATGCACCGACCCACTCGTCGTATCGGAACTCAGCGACGCGAAGCGCGATGCCCGAGAGGTGGATATCGACGTCGTGCACCGCAGCAATCGCAACATCATCCTGTCTGCACAAGGAAAGGCTCAGTGACATGTACATTCCGCTGATCTGCCACATGGCTATGACTGACCGTCTCGCCACCCGCACCGACACCTCGGACGCCGCCTTCACGGCGGCTCCGGGGGGTGCGGCGGCGCTCTGCCTGTCCGCGCTGCGGGAGCGACCCCGCAGCGTGGACGAACTCATGGTCGACCTGCGCATCTCGCACTCGACATGCTCGGCCGCGGTGAACAAACTCATGCGCGAGGGCTGGGTCTACGACGCCGGAATCCGCACCCGGACCCGCTCGGGTCGCAACGCGATCGTCTGGATGACGAACGAACGGCCGAAGCCCATCAAGGACGAACGGCCGACGCGCTCGCAACTGGCGCAGCAGGTCGAGCACCTGAAGCGAGAGATCGAAATGCTGAAGGGAGCATCCGATGATGTCCAAGGTTGACGGAAACCGAATGCAGGGCGAGGCGATCGTCGTTCTGGACCGTGAGGTGTCCGACGGATCCGTCTTGTTCGCCGAGATCGACATGAATACCGCGGGCGAGCAGAACGAACCGACGATTGCGATCGCGTTCCACGGTCAAGACGAGACTCCCGGACATGCGACTCGGTATTGGTTCGTCTCCGTGCAGAGCATGCGTATGCTCTGTGATCTGGTAGAGTCGGCGCACAGGCTCGGCGCTTCCAATTGGAGCATCGAAGAGGAGGAAGAATCCGAATGAACACGAAGCGCGCGTGGGTTCTCGAACGATGCGAGAGCATCGCCCTCTGGGAAGGACTCGACGACGCACTGATCGGTGTTGTTACGAGGTGCGGCCATCACGATCCCGTGGCGGTATACGAGCGTGAGGCAGTGATCCGCTGCCTGTCGGAACAGATGAACATGGATGACGCGGTCGAGTGGATCGACCACAACATCAACGGAGCGTGGATAGGCGATCAGACCCCGTTCATGCTCGAACTCGCCCCGACGACGCGGCGGATCACGCGGAACAGAATCAAGCAGCGAATCCTTGCGGAGACGTCGGACGAGATCGCCCGGCTGCGCGCGGCTCTCGAACAGATCGCGGAGATGAAGGATGAACCCTACTGCGCGGAATTCGCGAAGGACATCCTTGCGCGGAGGGACAAATGACCATTCGGCAAGCAATCGCATCGGCGGAGCGTGTCTGTCCGATCGACCACGAGATCAGTCTGCGTACGGCATTCAACCGACACGCATTTGTCGTACAGACCGGGATCATCATTGAGACTGCCCGGATTCAGCCGTCGACGCCAGAGTTGGCGATGCACTTCGGCACCAGTCATTCGACCGTTCTAGACTGGATCAGGCGCTGGCGGGAGATGCCGTGGCGGGACCGTCATGGATGGCTCATGCTTGCGGAGGGTCGCGCATGAAACTGCCGTGGATGCCAGTCTACGTGGACGATCTGATCGGCTCGACGACTGACATGAGCGCCGAGGAGTTCGGCGCGTATGTCCGTCTGCTCCTCCACATCTGGAGCAGGGGGCCGCTGGAAATGGATGACGCGGTCTGCTGCCGGATCGCGGGAGTGAAGTTGCGGGTATGGCGACGCATCCGCAGGAGGTTCGAGCCATGTAAGCGGCCGGACGGCTCCGACGGGTTATCGCACCCGCGTCTGGAGCGAGAGAAATTCGAGCGGAATTTCCGCGCAGAAGAGCGCGCGAATTCTGGACGGAAAGGTGCCTTGGCGCGCTGGAAACGCGGAAATGGGCATGGCTCAGCCATAGGCTCAGCCAATGGCTCCTTGATGGCAAGCCAGATACCAGAAAAGAAAACATCAACTGTGATCTGCACGACCGAGGGGTCGGCCGCGCCTCGGACAGCGCCCCCCTCTGGAGGGGGGGGCTTGCCTCGGCTTGCCGAGATCGTCGATCCGGCTGTCGAGGCTGGCGAGCGCAACCGCGCGTTCATTCGCTCCTACCGGAGCAAGCGGTGAACTCTGTCCTGCTGCCGTGGCCGCATGCGGCGCTATCGCCGAACGCGCGGGCGCATTGGCGCGCCAAGCACAAGGCGGCCAGCGACGCTCGGTACAAGGCATCTGTTATCGGTAGTGGCCGCAAACGGCTCCAGAATCCCGTCTGCGCCGTCGTCCCTCTGGTGGCTACCAACAGACGTCGCGACCTAGACAATGTCTTGGCGGGGCTAAAAAGCGCCTTGGACGGCCTGACAGACGCCGGGTGGTGGAAGGACGACAGCCTGATCTCCTCCTACCACCTTGTTCCTTCCGTTTACAGCAAGAAATGGAAGGTCAACATGATCGTCGTCGCGGCATGCGAAGTCGAGCAGGAGCGGGATCTGGCGGAGTCGGTCCGGCGCTTCCGGGAGGACTGCGAGACTGGGCTCCCGTTTGAAGCGCTGCACCGCTACTTCAAACTGTCGTGAAAAACCCGGCGTCGCCGCCGGGCCAATCCCTGAGCATTGAGAATGTGCTGCGGATTGTTCCCTGTAACACGAACGCCGCCCGATCGGAGAGGCGGCGTCCGTGCATGGGGGAAAAGATGAACCCATCCTAGCCCGTGTCATTGGCGTGTCAAGGCGTTTCTCCTGCGAATCACCTCGCGCATCAGGTCCATGCGCATCTGCTTCAGGTTCTCGACATCATCGGCATTGAGGTTCGACTTCCTGCTTTGGCGGATCTGCTTGCTCAGTTCGGCGACGCGGTCGATGCCCTCGCGGATCCCGGGATCCATCGCGTCGTAGTCGATAGTCCCAAGGTTGCGCTCCGTTCCGGACTCCGCGTCCTTCTTCATCTGGCCTACGCGGAACTTCTCAAACTGCGTCTTGTTCTTGATCTCGTGGAACTCGCCGACGACGAACCGTTCGTTGCTCTGCGCGTCGTACGTGAAGTCGCGGACGCCCGGCGCCTCCGATGGCGCCGTCTCCGCGGTCGCCGTGGTGTAGAGCCGCTGCAACTCGCGTCCGAACCCGGAGAACATGAAGCCGATCATGTATTCGAGGCTGTCCGGCGACCAGTCCAGCAACTCGATCGGTTCGTCGACTTCGTTGCCTCCTCCGGCCCTGTTCGCCATCTGCGCGACGATCCGGTAGATCTCCGGCGTGTTCTCGAACGACTGGTATGCCTCTGCGGTGTCGGGAGCATACGGATTCTCCGGGTAGATCGGACGTCCGGCGTAGTCGGCGTTCAGCGCAAGTTCCGGCATGAACCTGAACACGGTGGGGAACGCGAACGAAACCATGTTCGCCATGCCCTGCGTGACGCCGCTTCCGCCGAACGCATTGAGGTAGTTGAGCGAGTTGTCGATGAGGTTGGTCATCACGTCCTGCGGCTTGACCCGGTCGCCGTAGACCATGTCCGCGATGTCCTGACCGAGAGCCGTGAAGATGTTGAAGCCGTACGACTGCGGGACGCTGATCGCCTTTCCGCTCTTGTCCGGACTGAACATGTAGAGTTTGTTCGCCTTGTCGATCTTGCTGACCTGATCCCATCGGTTCATCTCGGTCTTCTCGTCGTCTCCGGCGTTCAGGCGGTTCATCAGAGCCGTCATGAACCCGATGCCGACAAGCGAGATGCCGAGGCTCGGGGACCTGCGGATTGCGCTCAGGGTGTTGGCGCTGCCCTGCATGCTCGCGTTCCAGTACAGCCACACGGTGTTGAAGAACGGCTTGTAGTAGCCTCCCCGCGCGAAGTCGACCGTCACGTCTCTGCCAGCGAGGACAGCGTTCTCCACGGTGTCTCCGCGGGATAGGCGCTGGTTGAAGATCGCAAGACGACTCGCCGTCTCGCTCGCCGTGAATGCCGCCCGGTAGGCTCCGAGGATGAAGTCGCGCGAGAACACGCGCCGCGCGCTTATCTGGGCATTCGGATCGACTCGCTGCACCTCCTCGTACATGCGGTCGAACGCCTCCGCCTGCATCTCAAGATCGTTCGGACCGTACGGGGCCATGCTCCCGCCGTTGTCGACATAGCGAGCGTAGGAACCCGTGGGCTCGCGATTGATCCACTCGTCCGCCATGACCCGTCCGAAGGCGAGCGGCCAGCGCGCCATCGCCATCGTGGCGTCTCGAACTCCGTAGTTCGCGTAGTTGCGCTTGATGCCCGTGGAGAAGTCGCGGGCGAGGTTCCGCAGCATCCAGAACGGCGCGAGTAGTCCTGTAGTCATCTCCCGGAGCAGGTTGTTCGGGGTGTTCATCACCGACCGGAGCAGCGACATGTCCAGACCCCTGCCAAGGCTCTTCTGGAGATTGCCGTTGTTGAGCCGGACGATCACGAGTTCGCCGCGCGCGTAGTTGCGCCCGTTGATTACCATGTCGTTCTCGGCGTACAGTCCGAAGTGACGTGGATCGTTTGGCCAGTTCCTATCAAACACTGTCTGGGTCACACCGTTGACGTCTAGGCGCGTCGTCGGGTACACCACCTCGGCGAACCCGACATCGTTGATGTCGAGGACCATGCGCAGGAATCGGTTCGCCACACGGTTGCGCTCGGCCCTGCGGATCGTGTCCTCCACGACGAACGCCACCTGACTCGTGACGTTCTCGGCCCGGCTCTCGCGCCCGTATGCTCGCGGCATGCCGACGCCGGAAGCGGACATGCCCGCACCAAACGCCTGACCTCCCTCGAAGTCCTCCTCAAACGGATCGGCCGGACGACCGCGAAGCGGAACGTAGTTCCTGTACGTGACCGAAAGGCGCTGGTAGTCATCCGTCGTCATCATCCCGGACATGTAGCGCTCGGCCAGCGCGGAGTTCAGCATCGCGCGCCACTGTCCGGCGAGGTTGTCGAGTAGATCGAATGTCCCGCTCGCCCTATGTCCGTTGAGCAGGATGTCGGCGTCGGCGGTTGTCATTCCGGATCCGCCGTCCGGCATGGCCGGATTGCGGGCCGCGATGTTCTCGTTTCGTTCCCGCGCATGCTGCGCGGTGAGGAACTGGTCCATCATGTCGAGGTCGACGCCAGCATCGAACATCTGCCGCAGGATGCCGCGATACCTGCGGTTGAGTCTCTGCATCCGCGCGCTCAGCCTACCCGGAAGCAGACGAAGACCTAGATATGGATTGTTCGCGTCCGGCAGGTTCCCGTTCCGGCGGCGCTGCTGGTCGGCATAAAGCCTGAGCGCCTGATGCCTGTCGATGAAGTTCACCATGTAGCGATCCCATGCTCCGGCGGCTCCGCGGCGCATGGAGAACAGCGGGAACTGAGCCTTCACGGAATCGACGAGTTTCTGGTCGAAGACCAGTTGCATGCGCTTGTGCGGAAGGTTTCCGTATGTTTCGTAGATCAGTTGACCGCCGAACTTCTTCGTGAACGCCTCCAGACGCTCGCGGTATACGCCCTTTGTTTCCTTGCGCGGATTCCCTTCGCGACGATCCTTTTGCATCTGGATCGAGAAGTTGCTGATGAACTTCCGGTCCAAATCATCCTCAGCGACGTCAAGCGCCTCCATGTCGGATACGTCGTCCTCGACCGTCCACCCATACTTCTTTGTAGACAGGTGCGCGGGCATGCGCGACTTCTGCGGCGTCTCGAAGGAACGGGTGAACACGATCTTGTGTCCGACCTGCGGAGTCCCCACTCGCGCCTTCACCTCGTTCACGATTGCCTGAAATACAGGGTCGATCCAGTCATTCACGACCTTTGCGTCCGTTTCGCGGAGATCTGTCACGAGCGGACCGGGTGGAGTTTTATAGTTCGAGTATCCGAATTTATTCAAGACGAGACTGACGCTATGCGTAGTATTATTCCAAATTCCGCCATTCACCGTAGTCTGACCTTCGTGGGCCTGATCTATTTCCGGATACTGGTCATGGACTCGATTTGCAACTTGCGAAATGCTGGTGATCGCATCCAGAAAGTTAGGGCCAAATTGCAATGCGTCCGGTGATTCCTCGTCACCGCTTTGCATTTGCCGCGCTAGGTTTTTTTCAGAAACGTGGATCGGTTGCCCGCCTCCGTTAGTACGGTCAAGCGAAAACTGTAGTGCCGTGAACTTGTTGCCAATGGCTCCATCCATCACCACGAACCGGAGATCGGAAATCATTCCGGCCATGAGACGTTCGCCCAAGGCAATCGTCATCAATCCAGAAAACTCGTCTAGTTCCGCGGCCTGATCTGCGGTCAGTTGAGTGTGCGGGTCCACCCTGTTGAATGCCGGGTCGAACACCTGAGACACGATATCTGCGTATATCGCAAACGGCGCGTCGTTGTGAAGGTTGCGAACAAGCCAGTCCTTTACAAGTGTGCGGTTCGGAGGAGCATCAACGGGAATCAACCCTTCGGCGCGCATGACCCGATCAATGGCTTCAAAGATGAATGGATCGACCCCCTGATCCAGCAGTACAGAGAAGAACATGTCCTCATTCATGTTCTTGAGAAAGCCATTCTTTTCCATAGATTCAATCAAGCCGTTGACCCGCCTCCGCATCGAAAGATATTCATGATTCGCATACTGCCTGAGTCTGGCCTTTCGCTGCAACCCGGCTCGATTGGTGATGCTCCTTAGGCCGCTTGTTCCGGCTGCGCGGGTGACAAGTCCTCCGATTGCGTCCACGGCGCGCACGAAATCCGCGTTGTCGTAGGTCTGCACCACCAAACTTCTTTCGTCTCCTACAGTCGAAACTCCGCGGGCCTTGTCGGCAAGTCTGTATGTGTTTCCACGGCGCACGGCACTGGCGGTATTCACGCCATACGGCATGCGTTCGGCAATCGTGGAGATGATGTCCTGTTCACTGGATATCTCGAAGGCTGGATTGTCGCGCAATACGGATACAAGTTCATCAACCGTATTCCGAGCGGTGTCGAGCGCAGCATTGAGAACACCTGCGCGACGAACAGGGTTTTTTAGTTCTTCCAGATCACCACTGTCGTACCCGTGATTTTGTTGAATGGCGTAAATACGCTGGTAGACCTCGGCTTCGGACCGATTGTCAGTGAAATTGGAACCTGAGTAGTTCGGAGCCCATTTGGCCCCGATCTCAATGTGCGCTTTTTCCACCAAACGCGCTTGTGCAGGGCTCATGTCCTCAATCGCGTCGATGAACGTGGTGTTGCGCACTTGACGGTGCACGTCTTCGATGGCTGCTCTCACGCCATACTGCCCCGCTCCGATCTTTGTGCGGAGTTCGGAATCAGGCGTGAACACGCTGAACTTCTCTAGCCTTTCCCGCACCGTCTCGGTGTCTCCGGGAAAGAGGATTCCCTCATTCACGTCGCGGTGAAATGTGCTCTGGATCTCCTCGACGATAAAGTCGCCGCCCATCTCCGGAGACACCGGAAATGCTCCACGATAATGCGCAAAAACGTTCGGGGACTTAGCGTAGAAATGAGGTTCGCTGTATTGCGGGTTCAGCCGCTCTTTCGCGATACTTCGCATTTCCATTGATTCCGGGGACAGGATTGCGTCTGCTATCTCCGGTCCGTACCAGCGTTCCAGATTGACGCGCGGATACATTTCGTCTCCGAAATCGACGACCATGCCGACTTCACGGTAATCCTCGGAATTATCCTTGAATACGTCGGCTCTCCAATCCGAATATTCATCTCCTAAATCCATCGGAGTCAGAGTGATTCCGATTGCAGATTCAAGTTCGGCGGCAAACTGAAGCGGAGTGAGTTTGTCCTTGTCCTTGTGACTTGTTGGCAAGGTAATCCGCTGGATTCCAAGCGGGTTCCCAAACATCCAAGGAAGAAGCCAACGCAACTGAGACTTCGGCAATCCATTCTGCTGGGCCCATGCAATCCAATTGTCCCGGGTCATCTCCTTGCCCTTCACGCCCGGGATGGTGGTTCCGCTCGCAGTGTCATTGACAATTCGCGTCGTCAGCGCGCGAATCTGCGACTTGTACGGGTTATTTCTGAATCTTGGTTCTGCGGCATCTTTCCTGCGCCTAGAGAACATTGCCTCGATTGGCGCCTGTGCTCCGGCCTGAGCCTGTCCGCGAATTTCCTCGCGACGAATGCCCTCGCGGTTCCTGCTTTCCATCCGGATCGCGCCGATGCGACGTCGCGCCTGAATGTCGGGCTCCATGCCGGGCATGGACGACGTGCGAGTTCCTTCGAGGAACTGCCGGGCGATCGCGTCGTATCGGCCCTTGCCGAAGACGTTCTTGATTGACGTCATGGCATTGCGCAGCATCAGTCGGCCGAGCCCGATGATGTTCTTGCTGGATTCGCCTAGTTGCACACGCTCCAGCGTCGGATCGGACATGTTCTCGGCGATCCACTCGTCCAGATTGACGAGCCTGTACCACTCGTCCCTGTCCACGTTCTTTTCCTCGACCGCCTTCAGGAACTCCGCCCTTCGGCTTCCGCCCCTCATGTAGTCCTCGGGGTCGATCTCGTGCCTTCGCTTGAACTTGTCGCGGGCCTTGATGAAGTCGTTGTCCGCCTGCTCGACTTCGGCATCCTCAAGGTACTGCGTCAGTCTGTGCCAATACTCGTGGGCGAAGGTCTTTCGGAAATCGCCGCTCTTCACGGCGTCCGTAGCGACAGTGACCATGTCCGAAACGAACGAGTACAGGCCAGCGATGGCCCGGTCCCCGCCTGTCTCCCTTCTCATCATCTTAGGTCCGAGGAACCTGATCGCGGTCGTGTCCACGCCGCCGATCGTGTCGAGGAGATCGGTGGCGAACCTGACGTCTTCAAGCGGCATGTCGCGTCTGCTGTACTCCTGCTGGATCCGGGCGATCATCGCCTTCTTGCCGCGGGCGATCGGATTCCGCTTCTTTGGTGTCCGCGCGGAGAACGCAGTGTCGAACGGGCTGCTGAGGATCTGGTCCAGTGCCTCTCCGGGATTCATCACGGTTCCGGAAGGACGACGCATGGAGAACCGCGCGCCGCGGAACGGAATCAGAGCCGACAGGGAACCCTTGTCGAGTTCCGCGAAAGGGACGTCGTCGTATGTCCGGCGCGCCGTCATGTCCTCAATGGTGAACGTCTGCTCCGAGAGTACGTCTGGATCCTCCGCTTCCGACAGATTGTCGGCCACCCTGCGCAGCGAAGAATCGGTCACACGCTGCATCTGGATGTTGTTGCCCTGAACGCGCGCCCATCCCTTCTGCAAGCCGTAGTCGCGAGCGTCGATCTTTCCCATCGCCGCGTCGGCGCTGGCCTTGAACATCGGCCTGTCCGTCTCCGGAACGGACTGAGACAACTCCTCGATGTTGTCCTTGAACGACTCTCGGACAAGCCTCTGGGCCGAATCGAGATCCATGCCCTCTTCGTCGGTCAGTCGTGAGATCTCGTCGTCGAACTTGTACACGCGGTCCTTGAATGCCTGATCGTTCGATTCATTCGCCATGCGGACAAGATCCGCCGTGAAGTCTCGGACCGCCTGTTCCTGCGCGAGTATTTCATGATTGGCGTTGCCGACGTCTCCGTCTGCAAACAGAGGACCGGATTCAGTGAGCCACCACTCGCCACGAAGGCTTCGTCTTCCGGAAAAGCGAACTTCCGGAACCTGAGTTGCCGGAACCTCCGGCTCGACGGTTTCTGGTTCCGGCTCGACGATCCTCGAAGCGCTGACGGGTGCCGCAGCAGCGGCGGCGGTTCCCGGCGCTGGTTCGGGCTCCGCGCGCTGCTCGACTTGCTCCCGCGTAGCCTGCGGAGCGCGAACGGATGCGCCTCTCGTTGGCGCGATCTGCGCCATAGCCTGCGTGAGCAGGGGAACGGCCGCGCTGACGGACGGAATCATTCCAGTCGCCATCTCCGCGAGAGATGCGCCCTGACGCTTCTCGTCGTCCGGAGGAGTCGCCGCAGCGACGGCTTGCCCGCTCGCCGCGGGTGCTCGCATGGACGCCGAAGGAGTCCCTGCGACTGGAGCAGCGGGAGTCGCCTGCTCGCCCTGACGGATCCTCTGCTCTGATTCCATTCCCGCAGCGAGGTTCTGCTGATATCGCTTGCGCGCGTTCTTCCGGTACGCGGCATCCATGCGCACGCTCGCCTCGCGGACGTTGTTGATCCGCTGCGAGAACATGTCGAGGACGGCTCTGGCATGCTTGCCAGCGAATCCGTTCCGCACGAGGACGTTCGCCAGCCATGTGGCAAACTTCATCGTCGACATGTTGTCGGCGTAGCGATAGGTCCTGTCGTATTGAGACGCAAGACCAAGAGCAAGGCCGGATGTCTCGGTCAGCGTTTCCGCTGCGGATTCCTCCGCGAAACGCTCGACCACCTGCATCTGCTTGGTCGCTTCATCCCGCTGCGCGGCGGTCGACTCGGCTCTGCCAAGAACGCTCTGCGCCGCCTCGTACCGGGCGATCATGTCGTTGATGATCTCGGCATCGGTCATCCCGGCCGCGCTGTTGTCGATCTTGCGCATGTACGCCGCACCAGACCGCAGCGCGAACGCCGGGTCGAGGTTGACGAGCATGTTCATCCAAAGCGCGCCACCGCGGCTGCGCTGCACCATCCGGTGTCCGCCCTCGTGGACCGCAGTCACGAAGGCGCTGCGGAACGTCATTGCATCGCCGTTCTCGCGGATCAGGAAGACGCCGTCCTCGCTCATCTGATGGTGATAGGCACCGTCCATCGGAATCGGCATGCGTTCCGTAGACTTCTTTCCGTTCTCTCCGATCGTGGTGACGTCGACGTATCCGTCGAGGATCGTCGCAGGGACTCCGGCATCGGCAATCTGCCTCTCGCCCTCGCTGTAATACTTGCGCGCCACCGGGCGCAGCACGACCTTCACGTCGACGTTGGGGTCAGACCCCATGCTCTCGTGCAACCGCTGCGCAATGGCGATCTTCAGATTCGACACCGCCGTCTTGACGTCGGCGGACGTAGCCCGCATGCTCTTGCGCTGCTTCAAGCCCATCGTCGCACGGTCTGCGTCGACCTGCGACGAGATCAGATCGGAAATGCGCGCCGCCTGAGATCCTTCGACGATGTCGAAAGTCAAGCCCGGCTGCGCGCTCGCCTGCATAGCCGCGAACGCCTGAACCTGCTCCATCGCAACGTTAGCGCCGTATGGAATGACCTCGACAGGCTGTCCGGATTGATCGCGAATCACCGCTGCGCCGACGACGATGTCGTCTTGACCGACCATCCGAGGGACGCCCGTGATGCCGACAGTGTCTCCTGTCCTGATGGAATTCTGAACCATCGGAGCAAGCGCCGAGGACGTGTAGTAGAGCAGGTTTCCCTGACGGATCGGGGCATCGACGTCAATGCCAGCCGCCGTCATCGAGTTCTTGACATCGTCCGTGAGCGTGACATCACGGTGTCGCGCATCCACAATGACAGCCGTGCGACCTCCTCCCGTGAAAGTCGCGACCTGCTGATTCGCCATCCTGCTGCCGATTGCGGGAGCGGACATGGCGTTGAGACGCTGCAATGCGTACCTGTCCGAAATGCCTTCGATTACTCGGGTAAGCATGCCGGGCCCAGCGCCCGCCTCGATGGCCTTGTCCTCGGACCTTCGGGCGACACGCTGCGCTCCCTTCACGCCGATCGCGGTCCCAGCGCCAGCGGCAAATCCGACGATTCCAGCCTCCGCCGCGTTTCGGAACAGGGTTGAGATTTCGCGCTCTCCCTGCATTCCATCCACGAACTCCCACACCGCGACTTCGTTTGCGACCTCCTCAAGAGCCTCGACGCCGCCGACCTTCGCAACCTGACCGACGGACTTCAGGGCTCCGATCGCTCCACGGGAACCCGCCTCGCTCGACAGAGAATCGAGCGCGTTCTTCGTGATGCGCGCCGTCGCATCGGCACCGTGGTCAGCCACGGACTTGGCACCGCGGTTGACGGCATTGCCAGCGCGAGCCCCCTTGCCCAAGAGGATCGCCATCTCAAATGCGTTTCCGACTCCCTCGGATGCTGTCTCCGACAATGCGGCGATGTTTCCGGCGCGGTTCAATTCGTCGGCCGTCGGCTTTGCTGGTTCCGGAAGACCGAGCGCCCTTGCGCGCTCCGCCTTCTTTCGCCAGTTCTCCATCGCCCGTTCCTGTCCTCCCTGATATCCGACGGGAAGAAACGCCGCGAGCGCCGGAGGAAAGAACATTGCCGGAGACGAAACAAGCGTCGTTCCCGCGACGGTCCCGAGAAATCCGCCGACGCCGCTGGTGTCTACAAGAACGTCGCTCACCAGCCTGTCGTCCTGCGCATTCAGTGGATTTTCCAGCGTCATCGCGCCGATCGCGCCCAATCCTGTCAACGGATTCTGCTGCATCGACGCCGAAGACATGCGGATACCGGACTTCGCCCAGTTCTTCCAGTCCTGACCGACGTCGTACGACCTGACGCCCTTGTTCGCGCTGCTCTGGAGACGAGACGCCAGTCCGGCGTCGGCCTGCATGAGCGGGTGCGCCGCGTCGATGTCGGCGTCGCTCTTGTAGACCGTTCCACCGTAGTCGAGCGAATCCTTGCCGGAAGCCTTCGCCTGAGCAAGATGCTTCTTCAGCCTGTCGCGGGTTCCTTGGATCTGGAGGTTCCCGTCCTTGATTGCCTGCGCATTGCCGAAGTCGATCGGTCCGGCATCGACTGCCGGGTCATGGTCGTACGCATACGCGATCTTCGATGCGGTTCCTCCAACCATTCCGGAGAGGAATCCCTCGACGGCAAGGTAACTGCGTCCGAAGAAGTCGGACAACTCCGCCGCAAAGCCGTTGCGCTTGTTCTTCGCGTACTCCGAGAAGCGCATGATCGGCTGTCCGTTCATGTACGCGGACGCTCGGTAGTTCGCGAAGTCGTCCGGCTTCCCGGCATCAAGCGCCTCGCGCTTGAGGATGTTTCGCCTGCTGTCGCGGACGTAGTCCTCCACCCCGGTCAGGACGGTCTTCCATTCCTCGCTGTCAGGAGAGACACCGCGCGATGTCAGTTTCTCGCGCGTCGCCTTCGCAACCCTGTCGATGTCGTTGTAGATGCCTTGAAACAGGTTGTCGTCGACGTAGTCGCTGTTCTGCATGATGGTTCACCGTCAGTCAATCGGGATTCCCGAAGGGGTGGATGTCGTCGCCTTGCCCTTGATGTTCTGCGGAGACGGCTGCGCCAGAGGAACATCCTGATCGGCGACAATCGTGTTGGTCGCCTCCTGCTGATGGACCGCATTTGAATGCAGTGCGGAGTTTCCGCCGATCAACTTGGTCAGGATGTAGTTGTAAGCCGCCTGCGTCGCCATCGGATCGGAAGCGGAGAATCCGAAGTTCATCGTCGCCCAGTTCTGCAACCGGGCCATGTAGGCGCGGACATCCTCAGGCTTCACCACGCCGACTGGCATGTCGACTCTGGATCCATTGGAGTCCCACATGGGATCGCTCGCCATCTGCATCGACCACCACAGGGACGGATTTCCTCCGGCGTGTCCGTCTGCCTCGTACGTGTAGTCCCACAGGCCAGTCGTGTTGAGGCCGCGCGCCGAACGCGACCGCCGGGCCGATCCGCCCCGCGTGAAGAACTCCATCATCGAGAGCGCCGCCGCATGCTCTGTCCTTCCAGACTGCATCGCCGCCATGACCTGCTGGTCGCGGACCGACGGCACGTCGACCTCGATCGGCTCCATCGCCAGTCTGTTCCCAGCCTGACGCTGCTGCTCGGCAGTGAGGGTCTGCTTGCGCGGGGAGAACATGGCGCGGGCGGTCTGCTCGCCCTTCACGTCCATCAGCAACGCCTGAACGTCGTTGGTCTGCCTGCGGTTGTTGTCGTATGCGTTGTTGAATCCAAGACGGAATACCTGCTCGGCCGCAAAGTCCGGGTCATAGTTGGTCAGTTCCATCAGACCACTTGCAAGTTCCGGATTCAGGCTCGGCATCGCCCGGATGGTCTTCTGGATGATATCGGTGGCCTTCTGCCTCTTGACCTCGAACATCGTCCTCTTCTGAATCTCGTCCCGCGTCTGCATGCGCGAGTTCATCAGGGCCATCCACATGGACTGGTCGATCGGAATGGCGTTGCCTGATCCGATGTCGATCGCCGGAGTCCCGTCGTCGAAGAACCCGAGGTTGAACGTCTCCATCCCGACGGGATCGCCGTTCACGATCCCCTGCATCGCGAGGAACGGATCGCCGTCGCCAAACGCCCGTCCGGTGACGGCGTCGCGAAGATCCTGTTCCTCGCGCATGTCCGGAGTCTGGATGCCAGCGGCGATTCCGGAGATGTCCGGACCGCTTGTACCCATGTACGCCTGATCCTCTTCTGGCCTCTTGATGAGTTCCGGAATACCGTCCATTGCTGCTCCTTACTGCCGTTCGAGAAGATACGGCGTCGTGTTCGTGTCCCGTTCGAGAAGATACGGCGGCTTTGACGACAACTTGCCCATGGACGGAGCGATGTTCCCGAACGCACTGAACAGTGGATTGAAGTTCCCGCGCATTTCGCGCATCAACTCGATCTCCCGGCGCTTGCCAGCGAGTCCGATTTCCAGAGATTGACGCAGGTATTCAAGACGGTCGGACAGTTCCTCCGCGCGCTCTTCCTTCTTGTAGGCTCGTTCCTCCGCGATGAGCCCGCGCCTGAACCCTCGTTCGGTTTCGGCCTCCTTCTCGCGAGCCTGCTGCTGCATTTGGAATCGCCTGTCGTATTCCGCCTGCTCGGCCGACCTGTCCTCCTTGCGTCGGATTCGCTCTTCAGCGCCTCCGACGGTAGCCGAAAGGGCTGCGCCCATCCCCGCAAACGGGTTGTTCGGGTCGTAGGCTTGAAAGCCAGCGCCGATACCGCGGCCGATGTCGCGAAGCGTTTCCGGGTCTTCGAGGATGCTCTTCTTCTTTGCCATTCCTACCTCCACGAATAATTTCCCCAGTACCCGCCGAAGTTTTGCGCCTGCTGCAACGATCCCATAAAACTGTTTGGAGCGCCCATCTGCGAAGCAGGGTTGGGAGTGGTCGATCCTCCGCCACTTCCTCCGCCGAATCCGCCGCTGAGTCCGGCTCCGAACACCGCGCCTCCGATGGATCCGAGCGCTGAACCGAACGCGCTCGTCATGCCTCCGGCAAGTTGCGCCGCCTGACCCTGAAGGTTGAAACGGGCCTGCAAGCCGGACTGATACAGGTTGTACTGCCCGCCAACCTGCGCCTGCTGCATGTTGGCAATGTTCCCGGTGTATGTCTGGTAGATGTTCGACATGCTGGCCGCGGCCTGCTGTCCCATCGTTCCCAGCCCTTGACCAAGTTGCGCGGACAGGGTGGACATGCCCTGCGCGCGCTGGGCTTCGAGCGCCGACAACTGACCAGCGTACTGCTCGCGAATCACGCCTTCCTGCAATGCGCCCTGCATGCCAATGCCCTCGATCCTCTGCTGGCCGAACGTCGTTCCTCCGAGGCCGGTGAATGCGTTCCTAGCCCGGGCGGCAGACTGCTGTCCTGCAACAGTCTGCCGAAGAAGTGCAATCGTCGATTCTCGCCCGGTGCGCATCTCTCCGATAGCCCGTTCCATTCCGGTGCCATATTCGGTTCTTGCCTGCTGGAAGTACCGCTCGAAGTCGCCGCGCGCCGTCTCAAACTGCCTTTGGTACATGTCGATGTTCGCCTGACGCTCGCGGGTATACCCCTCGATGATCGGCGTGTACGCCGTGAAATACTGGTCCCCGAGTCCGGCGTACGCCTGCCCGGCGGCTTGTGCAAGCCTGTCCAGAGCCCGGCGGCGCGACCGCGCTCCGAAGCCTCCCAAGATGCTCCCGCCTGCCATCAGGCCAAGGCCGACTCCGATCAATGCGCTCATGAGACGCCTCCTCTTGACTTTCCTACTTGCGAGACTTGAACCGCCATGCGCTCGATCGACCAAGGGCGACCGTCGGACGCGATGGTCAGGTAGATCGCTTCCGACCTGATCCTCGTCTTGATGGCCTCATTGCGTCCGGTTTCAAGGACACCGATTTCCGTGATCTCCGCTCCAGAGAACGATGCTCCGGACACGATTGCATTCTCCGGGTCGTCGTTGAGCGGATCGTTGATGATGTCCGTCATAACGCCGTTCGGAGTGGATGAATCGGCTATCGCCTGCTCGAACTCGTATTCGTCGCCCACGTCGGTCCGCCACGCGATCTTCCACTTTCCGGAGTTGAATACGATCACGTAATCACCCGGTCCTTGGTACTCAGACGCCGTTCCTGTCACGAATGGATTCGACTTCAAGTATTCGCCCCACGGATGGGTGGCATACCTTCCGTCCAGCAGTTCCGTCAATCCGGTTGGAGTCGCGTCGTCGCAGTCATACACGTTCAGCGCCGACGGAGTCGCATCCTCGCAATCGACCAAAAGTGCGCGGTTTTGAGCCGCGAATAGGGTGTCTGCCTGCAATCCAATGGCAACCTGAGCCGTGTCTCCAGTGGAGGCCGTAAGAATTGGCTTGACGCTGTAGTCAGTCTCAGTCGCCGGAATCTCGTACTGGTCCTCGCACATATCCACGCGGACCTCGTTCATCATCGTCCGGTACGGGAGCGGAGCGATGATTGGTCCGACCGTCAGGCTGTTCCGAACAAACCGAGCCCGCTGCTGATCCTCGGTCATTCCGGAGACATATCCGTCGATCCCGATTGGAGCGCCCTTATCCATGTACGAGATGCAGGATGCGTTCGCCATGAACAGCCGACCCGTCTTCGCGCGCGACTGCCCGATGAACTTGCACACGGTCGGTGCGTAGAGAAGGGGATCCGACAGCCTTTGCGGCCAGAATGAATCCGTCTTGGTGTCGTAGAACAGATGAAGGCTATTGGCCTCCGAACCATTCACGGCAAGGAACATCCAGACACCTTCCCTGTCGGAATCCCAGCAAAGAACCGGGTAGACCTCACCGGTGCTGAGTCCTCCGATCAGGCTTACCGCTGCCTCTGGAAGCGACATTTCGACGATCTCGTTCGACGTCGCGATGTTCTTTGACGAATCGAGGATTGTAGCCTTGGCTCCGGATCCAGTTCCGTTGTCCGAAACCAGAGAACGCAGGGTTCCTCCGGACAGGTTGCTGCTGCCTCCGATGGACGGGGTTCCGAAGTCAAGCCTAAGGAAGAAAGAATCAAGCCTGCCCGCGCTAATTCGGTTTCCGCGATTGAAGTTGAACTCGTTCGGATTGAGGAGGTACAGGCCGTCCTTGGCAAGAACGTATGCAGAACGTTCAGGTCCGAAACACCATGCCCGCGGCCCTGCGATACCGATGCTGTTGGTCAGGGACACCATGCGGACGTCAATGTCGCCGTTGTTCGCGGAGAACACCGGATCCTGCGTGAGAAAACTGAACGAGTTCGAGCAGGCGAACATGAGCCCGGTCTGACCGAATGGGAAGATCGCCACGATTGGATCCCCGAGCGTTCCATAGTCCGTTCCGCTGTCTCCTCCGACTGCTCCGATGGTTTTGGTGGAATCCCAGCCATCGTCTCCTGATCCCGCTACGGAATCCGGATACGGCTTGTCGGGTTCGCATGCAAACCACAGGTTCGGGCGCTTGACGAAGCCAGCAAGGACGATTCTGGCTCCCCACCTGCAAATTAGCGTCGCACGATCGCCAGCGACCGTGCCTGACGTGCTGTCAAGGTGGTATGGACCCTTGTTTCTTGCTGATCCACCCCAAAGGACCGCACCGGAAACGGTGGCGCTCGCTCCAGTCGGATCAAGTAGGTGGCAAACGACATACTCGGTCCCATCGACCAAGTAGTAATGCTCGTTCATCTGCACCCCGGTCACGGTGGTCGACGACGAGAAATGAGCCGTGCTCTGATTTGACAGGAGCGTCCATGTCGGCGAGGTCGCATTCGGATCTCCGATGTAGACCTTTCCTTCGCGGACCATGATGATCTTTTCCACAAGGACACCGGACTCGTAGATCCGGTATGTATCAAGCCACTGCACTCCTTCGGTCTGCCACCGCTTCGTGCCCTGACGGGTTCCGATTCGAGTCCGTCCGTTGAACACGTCCACTGGCATCACGTTGATGCACGACGGCGTCATTCCCTCCGGAACAACGCTGTACTGCGTCTGTTCGGTAAAGCCCTTGAACGGAAGTTGGACTGGTATGTGCGTCATGCCGTCCTGATGAGTGTGCAGTAGAAAAACGCTCCAGAGCCATATCCGGTGATGTTGCCTTGCCCGGTGTCTGCGATTGTTGGCGCGGTACTGGATGTAACCGTGATTCCGCAATACCCTCCAGTACCGTTCTTGGCGATGCCTTTCCAAGTAGTGCCGGATGGCGACCTGAGTGATTGCGACACGATCGAGAACCCGGTGGTTGCCGTTCCGACCACCTGAAATGGAATGGTCGCCGTGGCGGCTCCAAGCACCGCGACGAATGCGGTCTGCGTGATGCTCCCGCTTTCCAAGTATGCCTTGGTCACGGCATCCTGCGCCGCAGTCGGGTCGCCCATGTTGGTGATCTTGAATGTTCCGGCATTCAGCGCGGCACCCAATGTTCCGTTGACGATCAGGTTGTTGGTGATCGTCGTGGAGGCGTCGGCAACCTGAACCCTTGCCGTTCCGCCAGTCGAGATCCCGAGGGTTCCCGCTGACGGGAAATACAGTCCGGTGGTGGATGCCGCCGCCGTGGTGATGATCGGATTCGCAGCCGTTCCAGCCTGCACCGTGACGATGTCGGCATCGGCATTGCCAAGAGTGGTCGTGCCATTGACCGTGACATTACCCGTCAGCGTCGAGTTCCCATCCACGGTCAGGCCAGTACCAGCGTCTTTCAGCGTGATGCTCTTGGCAACGACATTGACGCCTTCGGTTGCACTGCTTGCCCAAATGGATAACGGAGTCCATTCACGCCATGCAGCCGCATCTCCGTCGTAGATGCGAAACAGCATCTTTGCAGGGACCGTTCCGTTTCCTTCCGTGGTAACGATGTGCAGAACGCTCGTACCAAACTCCACACAGAGACATGTGATACGACCATCGTTTGCGATAAACGCTATCGGTGCGGCTGGCCCATTGCTGGCGAACGATGAATTGACGACGAATCGTCCAGTCGTCCGCAGAGCGGAATTGTTCCAGTCCGTGATTCCCGTGACGTCGATGTTTGGAAGCGTTCCGTTCAGATACGGAAGGGAGTTCCAGTTTCCTCCGCCCTGAGGACCGATCTTGATGCCATGAACTGCGCCACTGGCTTCAAATGCGACGCCAATCTCTCCGCCCGCAAGAGCGGCCGTCGGGCTTGCTCCCGACCAATTTGAGATGGTGTCACGTCGGATCTGGATCTTTGCGCTCACGGTTTTTCCTCCTCTACGTAACGCGGCGGAACTATGTACATGCCCTCTGGGATCTCCACCACGTTGCTAGACAGCGTCCATTCGCCGTCAATCAGCATCCACACCTTTCCCTTCACTGACGGCCCCACCCTGATCGGGCTCTGGTCTGGAATGAACACGGCTCGATTTCCGCATCCAATCGCGAATGCGAGCACCAGCACGACTAAGACGACCGACATCCACGTCGCCATCGCGACCCAAGGAGCCACGCTCCATACGTTTTTCGAGGTGCCCGATGAGTGCGATGGCGACCGCCGCGAGGATTTTGTCGAACATTCGGTCACTTCTTCACCAGAGTACGTGAAACGGTGTACCCAAGGCTGGTCAGGACCATGCCAGCCAACCCAAGAAGTTTCTCACCCTGCGAATCAGTGGGAAAGATTTCAGAGGCAAACAGAAGCCCGACCAGCGACGCAGCGGCGGTAAGCCAAAACTCGGTCGTCTTATATCCAGCCTTCGGTTCGGTAGTGGTCGTGTCGCTCATTTGATCCTTTCGAGCCGTTCAAGGCGACCGGCTAATTCACGCAGACGCTCGTCGGTCTGCTGGTCCTTCATATTCAAACCAATCTGCGCCTTCGCCAGATCGGAAACGATGTTGCTTAGTTCCTTCACCTGCTCTGAAGTCGTCTGGATTTGCAGGTCTTTTCGGCCGAGATTCATCATCACGGTTCCAACTCCGACTGCAAGCGCAACAACCTGCGCCCAAGACGCGATCAACTGCGATGATCGTCTCTTTTCGTCAGTCACGACAGTATCTCCGACTTACGCGTTTCTGTGATGATGGACAATGTGACCAAGTAGTCCATACCTGACACGGTCACAGGATTGTCCGCAACAATTTCGTAAGCCGAACTTGCCAGCATCATAAAGTCAGCGACAGTGTCGTCTGATTTAGCCGCATTCCTGATAGCAGACCTCTCTGCGCCAGTGAACCGATTCAGGAAGTCGTAGGATGTCCACCTCGGGGCATCGAATGTCCATCCGTTCCAGAAGTAACCGACTGCTGCTCCGGATCCATCTGGAGCCTTTACGCCATTATCCGGCTTGGCATCCGATGAAACAATTGACGTGACTTTTTGGTTTGAGTCTAGGATTGCCCAATTCATCGCGATACCTCTGTAGTCAGCCCAACGTAATCAGCGTACGCTGATCGCGCTGTGGTTCCGGCTGTTTTGCGAATCTGAGCCATGAACCCCATTCGTCTTGCGTTTCCAGTCGGAATGGACCCCGTGAAAGTCTGGACAACTGTTCCGTCGATAGAGAACAGAATCTCCGTAGCCGCAGCATTCACTTCGATTTCAAGTCGATACCAGTTGCTTGCTGATACTGCGACATTCGTATCGAATCCACCGACCGTGCTTCCGTTGTTGTAGACGTATGTTGTCCAGTCTCCAGAATTCACGGAATGGGTGTATTCAAAGAACACCCCGTCGATTGGATTTCCGCTGAAATTGTCGTGTAGCCCAGCCTGAACAAGAAACGTGTTTGTCGCGTCGGATAGCGTTGGAACCTTGATTACTGCGCAGAATCTTACGATTCCACCGCCAAGTTCCACCGATTCGAGCGCAGCAGATCCGATTGCCGAGCGCCCGGTCGTCGTAGTGCCTGTTTGGATGTTCGCGACTCCAAGCCTATTTGCATCGTGAAGTCCGATAGTCGTGTAACTCGTGGCCGCACCAGTTCCGGAAGAGTTGATGGTCAGGTTGCCAGTCGCATTCATCTCTGAGTCACATATCGTTCTCTTCGAGACGTTGTATCTCCAGTCGACTGTGGCAAGACCACCGCTGTTGGTCACGGTCACATGGTTTCCAGCCGTCAGCACTCTCTCATTAGTGAGAGTCCCATTCGACGCAAGAACGACGTACTGGGCGTCTACCGGCGCTCCAGTGCCTCCTCCAACGATGATTTTTCCATCCGCGTCAGTGGCAAGTGATGCCGACGATGCGAGAGACGGAATCCGAAGGCTGTCAGCGAACTTGATTGGTCCGTAGAACTCGGCAGCGGCCTCCTCCGCATTCCCACTTCCAACCGTAGATGCCCGCATACCTGCGGATGTGGTCACGGAAGTTCCAGCGTTGGTGAATGGAATATCCGGAACAACAGCGCGAACAATTGTATTTGAACCGCCTCCAGCCCTTCCATGCATCCACATTCGACCAGTACGCTGGCAAGTAAAGATTTCGCCCTCGTCAAATTGGTTCTTGTCGATCGGATGACTTGCCGCCGTGCTTGACGGCGTAAATGTCTTAGGGATGATCGGACCAGTCACGCCCACGACACGTCCTCCACGCGATCAAAGATTTGCTGTTCAACGATTTCAGTGGCTGCTTCGTCCTGAATTCTAGCCATGCGCATATCAGGCATCGGAGAACCACGGAACGAAACGTATTCTCTAATCGAGAGATTTGTGTCGCTTGCCGAAAACGCAATAGATCCTTGAGCCGTCAGTTGTCCGTATCCAGATCGCAGTTGCGTAGACAGAGTGAAGTCTCCGGTAAACAATACATGAGATGGAATCACACCCATCACTCCATCACCGGCCTCTGCTGATGTCGGAGGCGAAACCTCGATCAGAATGACCGATCCAGAATCGTGCAGGAATTGCCCGATCAATGGGCTCGACAATTCCGTCCCATCTGGTCGGCATCCAGCCAGCGCATACTGCTCGTGCCCGGAAATCACAAGCGACTTCTTGAGTCGGCATCGGATGATCTTGTCCGATCCATCCAGCATCCACGCAGTTGCATTGAATCCTGCTGATCTGGCATCAGCCATCACTACAGGCGGAGCAATCATGTCTACAAGCGTCTCACTCAGTTCAACATCGCTGTTTGCAACGGCGCTGTCCTTGATTGTGTTCAGCGATGGGAACGCTGGGTCCTGCTTGAATCCGAGAATAACCTGCGTTCCGTCGATTTCCTGAAGCACCGTGTTGTCGTGGTTTATCCACCTGAATGCCAGAGATTCAGACAATTCAGTGTCGTCAGTGAACCCGCCAGATCCAATCCAGCGCTTCGACTCATCCCTGTTTGTGTTTCCGGCGTTGAAGCAGTGGACGCAATTCAATGTGAATCGCCTTGATATCGTTACGAATCGCGGCGGAAACGAGTTGTAAAACGCCGGTTTGTTGACCAGCATTGTTGGATCGTTGAACTCGTCGTAGATCGCCTCCGTGAAAGCGCCGCAATACGTGCTCAATGTCCTGTGGCGCGCACACAGACCGACTAGGCTTTTCCTGTATCCATACAACGGACTAGCAGGGTTCCAACCAATGGCTCGCTTGACAACCTTGCTTCCAGAGGACCATGTGACAACATAGTCCTCGTACAGAAATAGGTCTTGCGACTGTTGATAGGCGTAGGGAATACATGCCATCAGGTCCATGTCCCCCCGTATACGCCTCCTGTTTCAAGTGTGGCAGCGTCGAGAATCAACTGCTCGACAGATGCAAGGATCTGCGCCTGCGTCGCTGCGGTAGCAAGACCGGAAAGGTCAATTTCTCCGCTTCCCGTTCCAGACCCGTCTTGGACAACGAATTCCCAAGACGTGCTTGGAGGCTCATCGTTGCTGTTTCCGATCTCGCAGATCCAGATCTTATCCTCGTGTCTGACGAGGTCGCCGATGGCATACGTATCAACGGCGCTCCAGATACCTCTCCACCTGATGTTCGAGGTAGCCGTGACTGGGGTTAGAGCGGCCCCTGAACAGGCCGGAACGTCATGTTCCCGACGAAAGGGGCTGACACGATTCGGCAGCAACCTCCCGTAGTCTCTCTGCTGGATTCCGTCCTTGATTGCCGCAGCGCTGAAGATCGGCCCGTTGTCGATCTCCATCAGCCGTGCGGTCAATCCCTCGTCCTCGTATGCCAAAGCAAAGGCACGGGCGTACGCAATCAGCAGAGATTCAGCGTACGCGGGGACGGGAATTATGAACGATGTCTCGTTCGTGCTAGAACTAACCTCCTGCCAAGCAGAGCGATAACGCACAGTAAGTGCGTCGCCCGTAGACGCCTGTGGCGTCGGATAGAGTTCAAGTCGGATGGCGGGGAGGCCAGTCCCTTGGCCTAACTCAGTGCCATTTGCCTGAGCCCACGGCCTCGACATGGTGGCGTAGTAGACGCCGTCCATCAGGGCAGGCTCAGCCATATTCCTGATGATCTCCATGTGCTCAGGTGTCGTGAGTTCGACCCGCCATCCGAGTCCGGCCTTGGACACAAGGGCGATGATGTCCTCGACGTCCGCAGGAAGGGCGACGTAATTCTGCTGGGCCACGACAGGAAGAGCGCGGGAAGTGCGCTCCCTGAACCGCCAAGGCTTCGTGAACAGGTACGACCCGGCCTGATTGACGATCTCGGCGATGCGCTGGTCGCGCGTCATACCGCTCACGATCGACGGTTGTCCGCCGAGCGCGAGTACGACGTGTGACTTCAGGTTGCCGTACGTCAGCATGGAATTGGCTTGGCGGGGTTTCCCCCGCCAAGCCAGTCAGTTGTTGCGATCAGGCCGCGGTCGATCCGATCTGATACCCGTTGAAGAGCACCTTTCTCGATGCAGCGGTGACTGTGTTTGCTGCCTCAAGGAGAACTGCGACGGCTGGATTTCCAGCAGAAGCAGGCGCTCCAAGAACATTGGAAGCAATCGGAGCGAGCACCTGACCAGCAGCAGTGCTTGCAGCAGTCGTGACCTTTGCGTCGACGACGCCAGCGATGCAGACGGTGCAGCGATTTCCGGCAGCAGCCGCTTCGGTCACGACTCCCCAGATGCCTCCGTCCTCGCCCGATGCGGCGGCACCGGAAAGGACGACCACGTTGAAACCGCAAGTCGGCTCATCGAAGTTGACGAGGTTGCTTGCATTGGACGCGGCATTCGCGCACTGGATGTCGAACTTGACGATGTCTCCGACAGCGACGGCCGCAGCCGCGATCGGCTTGACGAGCACGGGCTGCGGCGTGAGGGCCGCGAGATTCCCAGA
>Ga0181344_1000186_pt1 | contig 26103 bp, 46 predicted proteins | sample Su13VDMLBDD_FD_130098 | JGI IMG/M metagenome (GOLD analysis project Ga0181344, IMG submission 130098) | Freshwater viral communities from Lake Michigan, USA - Su13.VD.MLB.D.D | ecosystem: Environmental > Aquatic > Freshwater > Lake | place: USA: Michigan | collected 2013-07-15
AAGAAGAAATAATGTTGGATTTATTAATAGCAAATTATGAAGGTTGGGAAAAGTTTGAAAGAAAATACACAAAGAAGAGCAACTCTGAAAAATAGAATTGAAGATTTAGAAAATCAAATTTTACTATTGAAGAAGTTTGCCCACTATGAGCAGTACTTTTCCAAGCTAAAGAGAAAAAGAAATGACTATATAGTTGAGATGAGAAGACTACTTAGTAGAGAAATGTATGGAGAAGGTCTTAGTAAATCTGATATAGGTAGAGTTCTTTGTAAAGATCATAGCACTATAATCCACATGCTTAAAACTGATGGTTCTACTGAAGTAAATAAAGTAGTTTCTGCTAATTATAAGCAGTGGATAAAAGATGGAGTATATCCGCATAGTATTTTTATTCTTGTGCCTTCTTATTTACATAAATCTGGTAACCGAACTGCTCTGTCATATAAACTAGTTGAATTATGAGAAAGTTTATTTTTATAGTATTATTGCTATTGATTAGTATAAGTACTAAAGCGCAAGTTATCTTGCAAAGTTATTCAGCAGCAAGGGCTGAATGGAGTGAATTTTTAGGTGACTGGGTCTGGGGTGAAAGATCACCTTGTACTGTAACATTTAGAGTAACTGAAAATGTAATTGAAGCAGATGATGTAGCTCAATCTACATACTATGTGTACTCAGAATATCTTGTAGAAAAATATAAAAATGCATGGAGAGCAGTAGATGAAGATGGTGAAAACTGCATGGTAGGTATTATTACAGAACCTAGCATGCCTTCCTTTCTTTATGTAATGTATGAAAGTGTTATGTTTAAATACTTTATCAAATGAAACTTAAGACTTGTGACATATGTGGTGAAGAAAAACCAATATGGAAGAGTAGTGGAACCGGGGGATTACGGTATTGCCAATATTGCTGGAGTTGCCACAAAAGCAAAGATAAAGATACACAGAAACCAACAAACTCTGTTATCCCCCGTGTTTCTGCTAAAAGAGCAAAAAAAGATGCTGAGTACAGCAAGTTAAGAGAAAGATATCTTACAGAGAATTTATTATGTATGATTAAAGTAGGTGGTTGTACACATAATGCAACTGATATACATCATACATATGCAGGATCTAATAGAGATGCTTTTTACTTAGTTCAAAGTACTTGGAAAGGAGTATGCCGGAATTGCCATGACTGGATTCATGCTAATCCAGGTGATGCTAGACTAATGGGATGGTTAAAATAATTATTTATGATAAGAGATGATATTCAAGCAGCAGCACTTAAAGCTACTGAAAATGAATTTAGATGTGGGTTAGCTCTTGCTACAGGTTATTTGTAAATTTAATAAAATTTACTATCTTTACTTTATGAAAATAAGTAAAGGCTTTGGATATAAGAAATCTGGTATTTATTGTATCAAAAATATAGTAAATGATAAGTTTTATATTGGGAGCAGTATCCATATTTATTATAGATTAAGGAGGCATAAGTCAGATTTGATAAAAAAAACACATGCAAATCCTATTTTATAAAATGCTTATAATAAATATGGTGCTGACTCTTTTGAAGTAGTAATTTTAGAGGAGTGTTCTAAAGATATTGTATTACAAAGAGAACAACATTATATTAATACTCTTTTGCCAGAGTATAATATTACAAAAGAAGTTGTAAACAATAGGTTATCACTTGAATCAAGGTTAAAAATATCAAAAACACTTAAGGAAAAGATAAAAAAAGGTTTGATCACAAATCCCTTGAATCTTGATAAACAAAAGGAAGTCATTATTTATGATGCTGATTGTAATTGTATTGATAAATTTTCTTCACAAAATGCTGCAGGTAGATATTTAGAAAAAATTTATTCTGAATTTTCATTTAAATCTGTTAATGCAATAGTTAATAAAAAATCTAGGAATAGAAGAGGAAAATATAAAAATCATTTTATTCTTTATCCTAATGAGCTATGCATAAAAGATGTTATTAGATCTGATGCTTTTAAAATTTTATGTATAGATCTTAATACAAATTCTACTGTAATTTATAATAAAACTAATGATTTAACTAAAGCTGTAGGTTGTTCTCCATCTGCTGTATTAGCAGCTTTAAAAAATGACAGATTACTACTAAAAAGATATAAATTAACTAAATTATGAGTAGAGAAAAAATACAAGAGGAAGCTTTAAAAGCTACTGAAGGTCAGCATAGAGCTACAATTGTACTTGCTACTGGTGTTGGGAAGACTTTAGTTGGTCTTCTCCACCTTGAGCGGGAGTATTCACCTCTAAAGAATATATTAGTTGTTGCTCCTAAGAGATCAATTATTGCTGAATGGAGAGTTCAAGCTATTAAGTTTAAGAAGGATAGATTCTTGTCTAATACTACTTTTACAACATACTTAAGCTTGAATAAACATGATCCATTAGAGTATGATATTGTTTATCTAGATGAAGCACACAACTTGTTAGATAGTCATAGAGGATTTCTAGAGAACTATCATGGTAAAATTCTTGGTTTAACTGGTACTCCACCTAAAAGAAGTGATTCTGAAAAAGGGAGAATGGTTAATGAATTTTGTCCAATGGTATATGAGTATGTAACTGATGATGCTGTTGATGCTAAAATTCTAAATGATTATAAGATAATTGTTCATGAGTTAAGACTTGGTAATAAAGATAAAAACGTAAAAGTTTCTACTAAAACCGGGGGATTCTATACTACTGAACAAGCAAATTATCAATACTGGTGTAACAGACTAGAGACTGCTATGGGAGCTAGCTCTGTACAGATGGCTAGGATCATGAGAATGAAAGCTCTAATGGCATATCCTAGTAAGGAAAAGTATGCTAAACTTCTATCAGAAAGCATTAAATCAAAATGTATTATATTTGCCAACACACAAGAACAAGCAGATAGAATATGTCAACACAGTTATCACAGTACTAATAGTGAATCAGAAAGCAATCTAATGGCTTTTAAAAATGGTGACATAACTAAATTATCTTGTGTCCTTCAGCTTAGTGAGGGGGTGAATATTCCAAATCTTAAACAAGGTATTATACTTCATGCATATGGTAATGAGCGTAAAGCTCAGCAACGTATTGGTAGGCTTCTTAGATTAAGTCCAGATGAGACAGCTACTGTACATATACTGTGTTATATGGATACTGTAGATGAGAAATGGGTAAAAGATGCTCTTGAAGATTATGATAGCTCTAAGATAACTTGGAAAGACTTTAATATTAAACTTTAATGCGTACTGAAAAAAACACAATTATTTTAGTGAGAGCTCTTGTTAAGCTTTCCGGAGCTCTTTATGACATTGACTGTCTAAAAGAATCAAGTAAGTATAAGTTCCAGATCAAAAAAGATCTTGATACATTTCAACCCTGGTTAGAAGAATATATTAGAGAACCTATTACTACTCTTACTAAAGCTGATTCTGAAACACTGATGACTCTTATAAATTTATTTACTAGTTATGAAGAAACTGTCTTTGTAAAGAATGGCTTTAATACTTGTGTAAATTTATTTTTAGCAAAATGTCACTCTGCTTTAAATGATTTAAAAGATCTTGATAAGCAACATAGTACATATGTAAATAAGCTATCTGTTAAACTAGAAAACTTATTAAGTGCTAAGTATTTTAATCAGTATACTGATTATGTAGATCCAGATGGTAAAACCTTTAGTGACATAATTAGATTCATGGATGATGAAGGTAAAAGTATAATAATTGGAACATTGTAATTTTTTTAGTAACTTACTTTAAAATTATTACCTTGGAAAATACACATCAACTAATTTTACATAATGATGATGAAAACAATTATCTATATGTAATAGCTATTTTAATGCGTTACTGTAATCATGATAAAGAACAAGCTGAGCAGTGTGCTGTAATCACAAATAATGCTGGCAAATGTGATATTAAACACGGTAACTTTTTGGATATCCTAGAACTTAAAACACAAATAGAAGATCTAGGGTTAAAAGTAGAAATGCAAGACTATGCAGGTAATATGTATTAATTCATCTAACAAACCAAAGCCTATACCTATGCATAAATGGATAGAGGAAGGTACAGTTTATACTATAGAAAGATTAGTTAGAATGAACATTCAACAAAATAAACTTGGAGTAGTATTAAAAGAAATTGATCTAGATGAATCTTGTTTTCCCTATTTCTACTTTGATGCTGATAGATTTGCACCTGTTCAATTAGTTAAGCAAAAAGAAGAAGTTTCTGAAGAAGAACTTATGGAAATCTAAATCTTAAAAATTTAAACTTGTATTATGAAATTTGAAAGAATAAGTGGCTGTGCTACATTATTATTCTGGTTATTATTCATCATTGGTTGGTTTATGAATATTTATAGATTGACTAAATGTGATTTTGATACACCATTAAAAGTAGAAGCTACAAGAATAGTTGGGGCAATTGTTGCACCTATAGGAGCTGTAATAGGTTATATGGATATTAAAGATGGCCAAAAATAAAGCATATTCTAAAGTGCGTTTAAAAAATGCACTTAAAAAGATAAAACCTGAAGATCTTGATGAGTTTAGATTCCATATGAATGCTGGTTCATCAGTAATTGAGATATCAAAAAGATTTCAGCTGTCTTATGCTTATGCTACAATATTGTTTTTAGAATTTTCAGTTCATGAAAAGAGATACCAAAAAGTTATGGGCAGTAAGACAGAGCCTTATTATCATACTGAAGATGGATATCAAATTCCTGAGTATAGAATTCAGGATCTAAAGAATCAAGAGTTAAAAATTTATAAAAGACTAGAAGATGGGAAAGATGAAAGAACTCTATATAGAGATAATGGAGAAGAATAACTATGAGATGCCAGATGGATTTAAATTATCTGAGTATCTTATAAAAAAGGAAATGGAAACTGCAGAATGGAAAGAATATGAAGAAAAATTTAGAAAACGTCAGGAAGATAAGAAGACTAAAAATGCTGAGTAAAAAGCTGGTATTAGAAGTTAATTTTAAAAGATCAAATAAAGTTTACAGTAAATTTGTTGCTGTAAATAATGAAGAAGGTGACTAATTTTCTAAAATATTTGATAATTTGGATAAGCCAAAACTTAGCTATTCCATTTTGGATGGTAGGACATGTACATTTATCTGTAAATATTTATGAAGATGTATATGAAATACTAGCCTCATTTGGTATGAATATTATAGTAGCTGTTGGGTTTTATTTAGACTATAAACAAACACCTAAATAGTTTACTATATGCTCCTGTAATTTAACGGATAAAATTCATCTCTTCTAAAGATGCTATGGGAGTTCGATTCTCTCCGGGAGTACCAATCATATGATTGACTATTAATGATTAAAAACAAATGATTATGAAAACAATTCAAATTTCTAAAGTTGTAATGCATGGTGCATTTATTCTGTTACTATCTAAAGTATTATCTAGTTACACTGAACCTAAAGCACCTGTTGAAGTAAAAGTTATTGAGAAACTTGTTCCTCAAAAAGTTGAAGCTGTAGAATTTTCAGAAGAAAATCTTCAGCTGTACATGACTGAGATAAATCTAAAATTTAAGCATATTGTTATGGCTCAAGCAATGATTGAGTCTGGATATTTTAAGTCTAAAATATTTCAAGAGAATCACAATATGTTTGGAATGAAGCAAGCTAAGTCTAGGCAAACTACTAATATTGGAGTGAATAGAGGACATGCTAAATATGCTTCATGGCAAGATTGTGTATTAGATTATGCTTTATATCAAGCTAGATATTTAAATAAAGTTAAGTCAGATGAAGAATATTATGATTATCTTTCTAAAAGCTATGCAGGAGATCCTAATTATATTCAAAAAGTTAAGCATTTGGCTAATGATATTCTTAGCTCTGGTAATATGTAACTTAATATTTAAGGAACATGAAGAATGATCAAGAGGATAACTTTAAAGAGGGCTTCATTCAAGGAATCCCTGTCGGTATGATTATAGCATATATAATAATGCTAATTCTTACAGAAATAATATATTAAATCTTTAATTATGAAAAAATCAAGTAGTGCCTTATTAAGGCTAGTATCAATGTGTCTTATTGTTTTTATAACAGGTAACTCTATAAATGCTCAGATAGTTGTAAAAGAATCAAAGAGTGAGGAGATTTATAAAAGCGTAGGGGGTCAACATAAAATGTATAAGATGGGGCTAGATAGTACATCTATGCAATATGTTTTCTATTTTAGAGATGCTCAGTATAAGCAACTTATAGACTATAAGTACTTTTCTTTTAAATCATTAGATGAAGTAAAGCAGTTCTTTGAACTTGTTATTAAAGCTATTGATGAGAAAAAAGAATTTGAGTTATTAGTTGGTAAGTCTGCTGTTGCTATCCACAGTTCAGGAACATCTGCTATGATATTCTTGGATGGTGGATATTGTATGATGAATAAAAAGCAAGCAGAAATCTTAATTCAAACAGTATGCGGGTAGAACTTTTATTAAATGGTACAACTAAGATTGTACTCATTCCAGAAAATGATATAGAAACAGCTATTCTGGCTAATGTTTCTAAAGGAGATGTTGAAGCTACTATGATAGCTCAGCATACTCAGATTCTTGATAAAGTAATTCAAGATGGTTTGGTCATAGCACCAAAAGTAAATAGAGGTGAATAACAAAGGAGGGTTAGTTCCCTCCTTTATTTCTACAAAATATATGATTACAGATATTAAGATAATTAATAAGAGAAAAAGTTTGTGTAAAAAGATAGTTGATGAGCATTTTGAAATTAGTTTAGTTTCAGATAGAAATGCTAACTATCTATGGTGGATGTACAAAGAAGGTTCTAATCAAGGAATGTATAGACCTTTTATGATCAATTCTGAACTAGATCTTCTTGAGGAACTTAAATTGATAAATAAGGATGAGAGAGAATCATTAAATAAAATGTTTAGCTCTGAAGATGAGGATAATGTATACATTGCTCTTTTATCACTTGAATCATTCAGAAAGAAAAGAATTAAACTACATGGTAAATTTGATTCTTCTAAGCAGGATGTATCAGATGAATTTAGAAAGTATGTTACATCTTATCCTAGTAAATTATTATTAAACTATAAAAAATGACAAAAGAAGAACTAATAGACTTTGGCTTTGAGCTTGAGAATGTTACTGTAGAAGATAGTGGTAATAAAAATCCATATTATTACTACAGCTTTAAAGTAATAGATAACATGATACTGCTAAGTACTGACAGTGATTTGGTAAAGGATAATGAGTGGAATGTTTATTGTTATAATAATGAACTGATAATTGATTCTATGGAAGACTTAGAGTTGTTTGTTAGCTTAGTAAGAAGATTTAATAAAAACTTTAAGTAATATGTTTTTAGGAATTTTGAAGAAGAAAACTTCTGGCTTAGCATATCATACAAAGAAAGAAAAGATGGCTTATGATTTATTTATAAGCAAGATAAAAGACGGAGAAGAGGTAGAAATCTTTATGGCTATTAAAGGTAAGAAAGCAAATCTTGCTCAGATATCTAAAGTACATGCTTCTATAAGAACAATAGCCTTAGAGTTAGGTTATTCTTTTGAAGACATGAAACTTATTATAAAGATGCAATCTGGTCTGTTCTTTGAAGCAGAAGATGAAGCAATATGTAAATCATTTGCTGATTGTACAAGTGAGGAAATAAGTTTAGCTATTCAAGCATGTAATGAAGTAGCTGAGAAACACGGGATTATTCTTGGGTAGGTTCTACATAACCTTCATCACCAGGTTCAAGAACTTCTTTCTCAGTAAATAAATCATTATCAATAGCTTTTTTCTCAATGTCAGTAACCATTATAGTAATAGTAAAGAACACTTGTTGAATTTCACTCATTTTACCATAGTCACCAGTCATCATAGATTTAATGCCTTCATCTGAACGCTCATCATCTGACATATTTTTAAATAAATATAACAGTGCGCTCTTAAGCATCATATAATATGATTTGTTGACTGTTGTATCTATAAGTGAGTCATCCTTTAGTTCTTTTATTTTTACTGCCATAAGAAATAATTTTACACAAAAATAAAAAAATATGAGTACAAAACTTGATATTGAGGACATTAAAGAAAAAATCCATGCTAAACTCAAACCTTCTGGTTGGGATAGAGTATTAAGAGGTTTTATATTTAGTAAAGAGTTTGAGACAATAATTCAAACACTAGCTAAACAATCTAAAGATGGAAAGAGATTTACTCCTACAATGAGAAACTGGTTTAGGGCATTTGAAGAATGTCCTTATGATCAATTAAAAGTAGTTATTGTAGGACAAGATCCATATCCAGGATTAGATCAAGCTGATGGGATAGCATTTAGTTTAAAAGATGCTCCAGTAATTCAACCTAGTTTAGACTATATGCTCAAAGAAATAAACAAAACTGTTTACAATGGAGTAAATGCATCTAGAGATAAAGACTTAACAAGATGGGCTAATCAAGGTGTATTGCTTATTAATATTGCTTTGACAACTACTATAGGTAAAGTAGGTCAACACTATCTTGTGTGGAGACCGTTTATTGCTTATCTATTTGACTGGTTGACCTGGTATAATAACGGACTTGTTTACATCTATATGGGTAAGAAAGCTGAAGAATGGGCTGATGCTGTGAATGATAACAATTATAAATTCTTTACATCTCATCCAGCCTCAGCAAGTTATAATAATTTAGAAGAGTGGGATAGCAAGAATGTATTTGTAGAGACAAAAGAAATCTTGAAAAAGAACTATAACTTTGAAATAGAATGGTAGTATGGAAGATATATTTAATAAACTAATCAAGCTTAATCTAACTCCTAATCAGTACTATTTACTTTACTGTAAGAAGAATAACATAAATCCAGTATTGAATATCAATATAAGCATTGAATATGCAAGGTTATTAAATGCTGAATGGATTGATTCTAATAATGAGCTTACTAGTAAATCAATAATACTTGTACAGGAGCTAGATTCATTCTTTAAAGTATCTAAAAAGAAGACATCTAAGCAAGTTTTAGGTGAGGATTTCCTTCTAAAGATTGATGAATATTTAGATATTTTCCCTAAATTTAAACTTCCAAGTAACAAATATGCTAGATCTGATAAAAAGAACTTAGAGACAAACTTTAGATGGTTCTTTGAAACACACAATTATTCTTGGGATACAGTATTAGAAGCAACAAGGCTTTATGTAAATGAATTTGAAAGACAAGGTTATAAGTACATGAGAACCTCTCAGTATTTTATAAGGAAGCAGAGTTCTGCTGAAAGATCTTTTGAATCAGAGTTAGCTAATTATTGTGAAGCATATTTAAGTGGCAGTACAGATTATAGTGAAAATCATTTTAGTGAAAGGGTAGTGTAATGGGGAAATTAAAATTGCTTACTATATCAATAATTGGTAGTATAATAGGATACTATGTTATTGATTTATTTATTATTGATGTGAGTATTATTCAATACTTATTAATTGAAGTTGTTGTTTCAGTAATACATTATATGTATCAAAAAGCTAAGTATGAAACAATAAATATATAGAAATGGATAAAGCTGAATCAAGAAAGAAAAAGTGGAATAGTCAAAGAGAGGGATTCCAAGAATCATTAAAGTACTTACAGGGCAGGATGTCAGGTCATATTAAAAGCCTTAAGACTCCCTGGCCTAAGTTTAATGATGCAACAACTGATGGTATAGAATGGAATACTTTAACTGTTATTGGTGGTAGACCTGCTAGTGGTAAGACATTGATTGCTGAACAGATTGTACGTGAATCCTTTCCTCTAAATCCAGGGGAAAACTTTAGAGTATTACAGTTTCAGTTTGAGATGTTAGCTAGAACTTCTGCAATACGTGAGTATTCCAGTGTTATTGGTAAATCCTATAAGTACTTATGTAGTGCTGATGGGAAGTTATCAGATTATGATTTACAAAAATGTTATGATTACGCAAAAGAGAAAGTAAAGTATCCAATAGATGTAGTAGAAACTCCTTGTACTATAGATGAATTTAAGGAGATAGTTAGGGATTACATGCACTTTCATGCAAAATATGATTCTGAAGGCAATATGATTTTTCCAAAAGTGCTGATTACTATAGATCACTCTTTGTTATTTAAGAAAGCACCATATGAGAAAGATAAGCATGATATGCTTAACAACTTAGGTGAAGCTCTTACATTACTAAAAAGAATGTACTCACTTTCTTTTATTGTTTTAAGTCAGCTCAATAGAAATATTGACAACCCTGAAAGGAATGAAGAAGGTAAATATGGTAATTATGTACTTGAGTCTGATTTATTCGGGGCAGATGCTTTGCTTCAGCATGCGGATACTGTAATTGGTATAAATAGACCGGCTAAGCAAAAGATTAGGTTTTATGGTCCTGATAGGTATGTGATTGAAGATGATAGGGTAATAGTATTACATTTTCTAAAATGCAGAAATGGGGACACTAGACTTAGTTTCTTTAAAGCTGAATTTGAAAAGATGAAAATTGTTGAAATGCTTACCCCTCCTCAACAGGAGAAAAGATTAACAACCAAATAGTAAATGTATGAGTTTATCAACTAAGAATCCTTCTATTAATAGACAGGAGAAGACAGAGGAGCTGATTAAATATCATGATTGGAAATTCAAAATGATTCAAGAAGAAAATCCTTTATTCATTCCTAAGTGTGCTTACACACCTAAAGGTAAACATGAAACACATATTGGGTTTTTTCAAAGTGAAGTAAAGAAAGGTAGAGACATATACACTGAATTTACAAGCATTGACCTTGATCCAGAAGATCCAAACAGAACTCTTTACAAGTGGAGATTTAACCCACATTATGAAGAAGAGTATGATAAAACAGAACCAGCTCAAAATGGGCATTACAGGTATCTAGTTCCAGTATCAGAATTAATTAAGATTGAAGTTGAGACAAAGTCTGAGCAAACAAGCTTATTTCCTGACTTTGATGAGATTATGGATCCAGATGCTGATGCACCATTGAATCAGATTACTTTAAGAGATCTTGCGGCTATCTTGCTGAAGAAACCTGTAAGTAATAAAAAATGGTTAAATGATATAATTAAATCAAAGGTATCATGGGAATAGTATTGCCAACAACAAAGATGGCTCCTGAATTCAAGAGTCCTAAAAATCTTATTATCTTTTCTAAACCTAAGATAGGTAAAACAAGTTTATTATCAACACTTGATAATTGCTTGATCCTTGATTTAGAAGGAGGTACTAAGTATCTGAACGCTATGAAAGTAGATGCTAAATCCTTTGAAGATATCAAAGAGATTGGTAAAGCTATTAAAGATGCAGGTAATCCATACAAGTATATTGCTGTAGATACAATTACAGCTTTAGAAGAAATGGTTATACCATATGCTGAACAACTTTATTCTAGAACTCCAATAGGTAAGAACTGGTTCAATCCAGGAGGAGGTAAAGAAAAGTATGGTAACATACTTGGTTTGCCTGAAGGTGCCGGATATTTCTGGACTAGACAAGCATTTACAAAAGTTATGGAATATATTCTAACTTGGGCTCCTTATGTCATATTTGTAGGTCACGTAAAAGATACTCAGCTTGAAAAAGCAGGTGGTACTTTTTCTTCTATGGATTTAGATTTAACAGGTAAGCTTAAGAGAATTACAACTTCTAATTCAGATGCTATTGGGTATCTATTTAGAAAAGGTGACAAGAATATTCTCAGCTTTAGAACAAATGATGATATCTCTTGTGGAGCTAGACCACCACATCTTAAGAATCAGGAAATAGTAATTTCTGAAGTAGATGAGAATGGTGAGTATAAAACTTACTGGGATAAAGTATTTATTGATTAACAATTTAAAAACAAACAAAATGGCTTTAAGCACAACAAATCTTGCATCTGAAGGTGGTTCTGGACTACCTAAAACAATTTCACCAGGAAATTATACATTAAAGTTGAACAGTCTTTCTTTGGAAGATTTCAAATTTATTCCAGGTGCTAAACATTTAGTAATGAATGTAGAAACTGAACCTATTGATGGCTTTGAAGGCTTTATGATTGATAAAGACAATCCAGAAGCTGGACATCATGCAGGGCAAATTGGTAGAGTAAAAGCTAGCCAATATGCATTTGCAGATGGTCAAACTAAAAGTGGAGTTAAGGTAGAAAGAGATAAGTCTTTGATGATTTTTCTTAAGAACTTGACTACTGCATTAGGGGCTCAAGATTGGTTTCTTTCTCAAGATAATAAGCATGACACTATTGAAGAGTTCATTGATGCTTTTAACAATGAGAGACCATTTGAAAATACATATCTAGAATTCTGTATTGCTGGTAAGGAATATGAAGGTAAGAGTGGATATACTAATTATGATATGTGGTTACCAAAAGGTTCTAAAGGAGTTTATTCCTTTTCACCTAAAGGAGGTTCTGTAATGGAATTTAATGAATCTGAACATCTTAAGAAAATGGAGGCCAAGCCTGTAGAATCTTTTGGTGATGATGATTTTGAAGTTCCGTCAAGAGCTGCTTCTGACTTCAACCTAGACTAGTAAAATAGTGAGGGGGAGTTAGAAATAGCTTCCCCTTTACTATAAAATCTATAATTATGATTTCTACAAAAAATATTATCACTTCTTCAAATGATATACCTTCAGAGTGGATATTTGAGTATTATCTGAATCTTAGAGAAAAGCTGATTGGTCAAGATGTAAGAATACATTCTGTATTTAGAACTGAGCGTACTCCATCTATGTTTGTTTACTTTAATGTATCTACTAATGATTATAGATACAAAGATTTCTCTACTGGTAAACAGGGCTCAGGTATTAGTATGGTAATGGAGTTATTTAATCTTCCTTTTAGTGAAGCTCTAAATAAGATTACAGCAGACTATGAAAAGTTTATAAAGGATAATCAGTATCAGTCTGGTAAGATTCATAAGATACATGATAAATATAAAGTTGTAGATTATGAAATCAGGCACTGGAATTCTTTTGATAGTCAGTATTGGTCTTCTTTTCACATTGGTTCTAAGATGTTAGATCTATATAACGTATCTCCTATCTCTTATTTTACTATGCAGAAGAAGGAGCTAGATGACAGCATTACTTCTCTAACATTTAGAAAAAACTATGTCTATGGTTATTTTAGAGAAGATGGTCAGTTGTATAAAATCTATATGCCTAAGAATCCGGATAAAAAGTTTATCAAGGTTCAGAATTATATTCAAGGTACAGATCAATTAAAGTATAATAGTAATTACTTAGTAATTACAGCTTCTTTAAAAGATCTAATGGCTTTCAGGAGATTAGGTATTTCTAATATAGAATGTATTGCTCCAGATAGTGAGAATAGTATGATTCCAGAAATAGAGCTTAAAAAACTGAAGAAGAAATATAAATCTATAATTACTTTATTTGATAATGATGAGGCTGGTATAAAGTCAATGGAAAAATATCATGAGAGATATGGGTTTAATTATATTAAATTCAATATTGAAAAAGATATTTCTGATGCTGTACGTGCTGTGGGAATAGATAAAGTTAGAGAAGAGTTATTTCCTTTATTAAAAGAAGCAATAAAATGAATTGGATATACAACAACGTGGAATTTAATGATAACATGATTCCAGAAGGAGCAGTAGGTTTTATCTATGAGATGTCTGCTATTATAGACGGTAAATCTGTTAGGTATATTGGTAAAAAGAACTTTTTTGCTAAAATTAAAAGAAAGCTAGGGAAGAAAGCTTTAGCAATGACCACGGATAAAAGACTCAAGAAATACAGACTTGATCTTAGACCAGACTATGAAAAGTATTACAGTAGTAATAAAATCCTTAAAGATGCTCACAAAGCTGGAGTTATCATTAAAAGAAAGATGCTTATGATATGTTACTCTCAAATGGAATTAACATATCAAGAAGTAAAGCACCAGTTTATCTATGAGGTGCTTGAGAAAGAAGAATTCTTAAATGGCAATATACTAGGCCGCTTTTACAAAACAAAATAGTTATGACAGAATTAGAAATGACAGGCCTTCTTATTAAGTTGGCTGACCATGGTGTGACCGGAATTAAAATACATTATGATGGTTCAGGAGATAGTGGAGCTATAGAAGAAATATGTTATACAACTGATCCTTGTGCTAGTCCAAGTGATGTAGATGATAATGTAGAAATCTGGGGTTCAAGCTATAGTCTTTCAAATCTTGATGAAACAGCTTATAAAGCAATTGAAAATTTTGCATATGAGAAACTTCTAGAAGATATAGAAGATTGGTATAATAATGAGGGTGGCTTTGGAGATATTAGTATCTGTGTACCATCTGGTAAATATATGATTGATAATCATGTTAGATATTATCAAACAGAGGACTACCAGCATGAGGGAAGTTTACTTACTAAATCTGTAGAGTAATGGCACATCCTTGGGATCATGCAAAGTCCAGTTCTAGAAAATGGGGTGGAAAACCAGAAGAGTATTTACAATACCATGAGTGGTTTGATGCAACAAAGGCCTGGATAGGACATTCTAAGCATAGAATGTTTAGACATCACAGTGAAGGTATATTTGAATTGGAAAAAATCTTTGGAGTAAGCTTTGTAAACTCCGTAGGAAAAACTGTATATACAAGATATATTGGTGAGCAGCATGTAAAGGAAGATTGCTTTGGATATATTCCTAGTGCAAAAGAATGGGTAAAGGCTTTAGAGTCCGGCAAACCTGAAGAATGGATGATTAAAACTTTAAAAATTGAAGACTGATGGAAAAAGTAAATAACATATTTACAGTAGATTCTGTAATAGAAGAAGGTAATTACATAAAAGTAACTGGAATATATCAGATACCTGAAGGTTTACCATTTGAAAGAGGTGATATACTTACTGAAGATAAGTATAATGGTCATCAGATTTATGTAAGTTTTAGTGGTAAAAGTGTTGATTCTGATAAAGATAGTTTGACACTAGATACAAAAAGTATGCATCCAAAAGTTACAAAAGAGTTGATAGATATTATTCCAGGAATGATGTTATTTAAAATTGAAGACTAATGGAAAGAATAGATCAAATTAGAGAAGAAATAGAAGTTTTAATTAATCAAGCTATTGAACTTTTAGAAAAAAACTATGATATGGACAATGCTGATACTGATAATCCTGCATACATGACTATAATGGACTTAAATGGTGCATTAACAGAATTAGAATATTTAAATGAAGAAGGATTAAAAACTGAAGACTGATGATTCTAGAAGTAAATGATTTAGAAAATATTCTGAAGATGTTAAATTCAGAAGATAAAGACAACTCATATGTTGCTTTTAAAGCACTTGATTCATATGAGTTCAAAGACACAGATGTTAATAAGTTACTTTACTTATATAAGTTTAGCCCCTATTCTAATCAACAATGGAGTGAAAACTGTGAAAAAGCTTATAAAATACTAGAAACTTGTTCGGATTTAAGTAAACCAATTACATATGCTGAAGCATTAAATATAATGGTTAATAATAATGCTGAGGAAGATATTCTTAATATGTTTTTAGAAAAGCATACTAAACTTCTAACAGGAACACTAAGAGCTTTAGGGTATCCTGCTGATAAGATTGAGTTAAGTTTAAAACTTAAGAAATGACAAGAGAAGATCTATTAGGTAAAGCAAGTAAAGACTTAATGTGGAAAGAGCCCTTCTTCGGGTTCTTTCTTATTATGTTGAATAAAATTTGGACAAATAGAGTTCCTACTGCTGGTGTAAGTAAGAATGGTATTAATTACCAGTTAGCCATTAATGAAAATTTTTGGTGTGATCTTACTGATGACTACAGGATAGGACTCTTGAAACATGAGCTATTGCATATTACAAACTTTCATCTAATGCAATATTTTAATTTTCCTGACAAAAGATTAGCAAACATTGCTATGGACATGGAAATTAATCAATATATTGAGAAAGGTTATCTTCCTAGTGATGAGATGACTAAAGATGAGTATGATTCAATAGTTGAAAATGTAAAAGAAAAAGTAAAGAAAGGATTAGAAGATTGTACTCTAGATGAAAATCAGGCATCTCAACTAATGAAAACTATACCAGTACGTGGTATATTCATTGAAGACTATCCTGATTTGAATTTAGAGCTTAAAGCAGGTTCTAGATATTACTATGATAAACTCAAGGAAGCAAAAGATAAGAAAGATAAAACTGGTAGCTCTGGTGATGAAAATTTTGACCAGCTATGTGATCAGCTTGATTCTGGTGATTCTAGTGTTCCTGATCATAGTACTTGGGAAGAGTTTGAAAATCTACCTGAAGCAGAAAAGAAAATTATCCAACAACAGTTAGATAGAATTCTTTCTGAAGCTGCAGAACAAACTGCCAAAAAACGTGGAACAGTTCCTGGAAATATATCTGACTATTTAATAACTCTTGATAAACTTGAGAAAGCTAAGTTTAATTGGAGAGCTTATATTAGAAGATTTACAGGAGTCTCTACTAAAATCTTTACTAAAAAGATCCGGAGAAAAGAGAATAAAAGATATTCTGATAATCCAGGTCTGAAGATTAAAATGAGACAACATATGTTGCTGGCTATAGATACTTCAGGTTCTGTAAGTAATGATGAGCTTAAAGAGTTTATGAATGAGATTACCCATATAAATAAGTGTGGTGTTGACATCACTATTATTCAATGTGATACAAACATAAAATCTATAGCACCTTTTAACCCAAGAGAAGAATTTAAAGTACATGGTAGAGGTGGGACTGAATTTGATCCCGTCCTTGAGTATTATAATGCTAACTTGAAAAAATACACAAGCTTAGTATATTTCACAGATGGAGAATGCTATACAGAAGTAAAGCCAAAAGCTCCAGTTCTGTGGGTGTTATCTGAAAGATCTAGTATGAATGAAAGCCTTCCAGGCAAAGTGATTAAACTTGAGTTATGATGCTTACAGTAGAATATTTAGTAAAGTTTATTACAGAAAAAGTAAAAGAACATCCTGAATTAAAAGAAGAAATAATGGATTTTTATTCATTATGTCTCAGTGAGATAGAGGATGGAGGTGCTGAATACCATGAAGTTGGTATGTGTATTAATGATATAGAAGAATTAATTGAAGAAAAATAAAAACTATGAGCCAAGTAAAATTAAACATTGATGAATTGAAAGACTTTTTAGGTCACATGATTAAGAATAATCAGCATATCCAAGCAAATGGTAAAATTCCTGTTGCTGTAAATATTGAAGCTGATGCTGGTGTTGGTAAGACATCATCTATTGGTCAAGTTGCAAAAGAGCTAGGATTAGATTTTGTAAAGCTTAATCTAGCTCAGATAGAAGAATTAGGTGACTTAATTGGTTTTCCTGTTAAAGAGTTCTTGGTAAAAAATGCAGAAGGTAAAGAAAGATGGATTGTAGAGCATCAGATTGCTGCTGCCCAAAGAGCAGGTTATGGAATTGTAGATAAGAGAATGTCTCACGCTGCTCCAGAATGGATTCAAGGTAAAAGTGAAGGTGGTATATTGTGTCTTGATGATTACACTAGATCTGAGCCAAGATTTATGCAAGCTACTATGGAGTTAATTGACAGACAAGAATATATCTCTTGGAGTCTTCCTAAGAACTGGCATATAGTTTTAACTACTAATCCAGACAACGGAGACTATAATGTAACTAGCTTAGATATTGCTCAGAAAACTAGATTTATTTCTGTTGAAGTAAAGTTTGATGAAAAAGTATGGGCTAAGTGGGCTGAGTCAGTTGGAATTGACGGTAGATGTATAAACTTTCTATTGATGAATCCAGAGATAATTACAAGTTCTGTAAACCCTAGAGCAATTACTACTTTCTTTAACTCTATTAGTTCAATAGATAAGTTTGAGAGTGAGTTGCCTTTGATTCAGATGATTGGTGAAGGTTCAGTAGGGTCAGAAGTGGCATCACTGTTCTCAATGTTTATCAATAACAACTTGGATAAAATTATTTCTCCTGAAGATATAATGAATAATCCTAATGAGGCATATGTTATTGGAGCATTGAATAGTTCTGTAGGGTCAGGTGATAGCTTTAGAGCAGATATCTCTAGTGTAATTGCTACTCGTTTGATAAACCACTGTCTTATTCATGCTGAGAAAAGTCCAGTAACTGATCTAATGGTTAATAGACTTACAAAGCTTGTAACAGACTGTAGTTCATTCAGTGATGACTTGAAATATTACATGGTTAAAGAAATTGTAAACGGTAATAAAGTCAAGTGGTCTAAGCTGATGTTAAACCCGCAGGTAGTCAAGATGACTGTCAAATAAAACAATGGTAAAACAGTTCCCCATTAAACGGAGCATAACCTTAAATTAAAACAATGATAGGGCGGTAATTAAGCTGCCCTATCTTTTAAAATTTATTAGTATGTTAAAAATGCTTTTAAGAATTGATCTTAGTGATCAAGGTAGTTTTTTTTCTACAGAAAATGTAAGAGATTTGAAGTTAGAGGCTTCAATAAAAGTACTATACGGTACAACTGATTATACTAGTTCTACTAAGAATTTATTTCCTAATATGATTACTAGCTATACTCCAACTCAAAATGATACATTCTTTTTTGCTCCTGGAGTTGTAATCCCAAGAGTAAAGTTAAAGGACATCTATACTACTCATGGTATTAAAAGTGTACGTAATCCATCTTCAGCTAATAGAATATTTGTTGGTGCAAAGACAATGGATAAATTATTAGATACTCAATGGTTTTATTTATGTGAAACCAAAAGTTTTTTAGATTTTATAACTTACTATTATGAATCAGGTAATTTAGATGAATATGATTATAATAAATTAAAAGATGCTCTTGAATTTTATACAGAGGCACACGTATTATGTACAAGTTTTACAACAGGTAGAATATTACAGAATCAAAGATTACCTTATCAAGTACATACTGATTGTATTAGTGGATATAATAGAAGTGTTAGTTTACTAGATGAAGAGCATCAAGAACTATATGAGTATATTAAAGATCTAGTAGTTTATGATGAGACAAGCTTAGCACCTTATATAAATGGTCCAGATGCAATAGTAATTGATGCTCAGGTAAAAGAAACTCTTGCTAGTATGTTAGGAAGTTCAGACAATGAGAACTGGACTGTTGCTATGGAGATTATGGCAAATTGTAACTATGAGGAAAGTTTATTGTATCTAGTAGATTTACTATATGATTACGGTAGTAGAATTGAAACAATGCCTTCTAAAAATCATGTCAATTTCAAAACTCTTGCTACTTATTTAGGCTTGAGAACCAATGATTTAGATATCAATAAAGATGAAGCTATCAAAATACTTATTGATAAAAATGCTGTTACTTCTTTTAATATGCAACACTTTTTAGATAAGTTTAAAAAAGATGTTACTTATAGTAAGTATTTTACTGTTAAGGCTGTCACATATACAGAAGAGATAGATAAGTTATTGAAAGAAGAATTGATTTCAACTATTAAAGAAGATTACAAACCAGAACCAGAATCAGAATATGGCATTGACAACAACATCTTTAATTGAATCTGAAGAGATTCAGAGATTCTATAGTGAGAAATTTTATTTCAGCTATAGCAGTATTAATAAACTAATGTTTTCTCCTAGATTTTTTTATAATCATTATATATTAAATCAAAGAGAGGACAGTGTTGATGCACATTTGGTAGCAGGTAGAGCAACTCATTGCTTATTATTAGAGCCAGAAAGATTTGATGATGAATTCATTGAGCTTCCTGGTAAGATTCCTACAGATAGTAATAGAGTTATTATTGATCACATCTTTAATACTCATTACTTACCTATGCAAAATGATGCTGTTACATTAGAAGATTTTCCAAATGAGATTATTGGGCAGTTACTTGTAAATAATCTTTATCAAAGTCTTAAAACAGATACTCAAAGAGTAGATAAGATTCTTACTGATAATAACAAAGAATATTTTGAGTTCTTGAAGAAGAAACAGGGGAAGACTATTATTGACTCTAATATAAAACAACAAGCTCAAACTGTTGTAGACTTGTTGAAAGCTGATGAGAAAGTCTCTGCTTTACTGCAACTAGGCCATGATAATAGTATGGGTGTTACAGTGTATAATGAGCTTGCTCTCAAGATTGATTTAGATGAATATGATTTTGGGTTCAAAGGATTTTTGGATAATGTTGTTGTAGATGAAAATATCAAAACAATATTTATCAATGACCTTAAACTAACCGGCAAGTTGATTCAAGATTTTCCTGAATCTGTTAAGTATTATAGATATGATATCCAAGCTAGTATTTATGCGGGCATGGCTTATCAAAAATTTATTGCTGATAGAGGGGATGCAGCTGAATGGAAGATAGTATTCACATTTGTAGTAGTAGACAAATACAATCAAATCTATCCATTTCAAGTTTCTGCAGAAACATTAACCATGTGGGAGACAGATTTCTATGGTGTTGTCACTAAAGTTGACTACCATTATCGGCACAGAGATTATGGTTTACCGTATGAGTTAGCAATTGGTAATGTAAAATTGTAATCATATGGCAATAGATGCGCTTTATAAAAGCTATTTTCAAAAATCCAAGGTATTATTATATCCGCTCCTTGGAATCAAAAGAGGTGCAATAGCAATTCCTGAACAGACTTATTTGTCTTGGGATGGGTTCTATAAAACCGAGGATATAAAATTAATTGCAGTTTATCCAGCAAGAACAGATGTTGAGTATTTGAAGTTTGAGAGTAAAGTCTTACTTAATCACAATAGAGTATGTGATTTTGTTAAGCTTGATGAAAACCAAAATATATTCACATTTGATTTATCTGATTTAAAATCTGATTGGGATAAATTCATGGAAGGTAAGTACAGTCAAATGAATGAAGATTTAAGGCGCAAAATCAGAGATCATTTTGATAAGAATACTAGTACTTATGTCTATGTAGACAGTTATCTTTTTCCTGAGAAATATTTTTCATTATATGCAGACTTATTAGGAGCAGATGAAATTTTATTAAGGGAAGTTGGTGAGCTATGCAGTAAACCAGACCTAGATAGAGAAAACTTATTTGCCACAGTAGTGGATTTGGAAAACAAAAAAATTCTAGGTTAATTTGTAAAACAATATTTAAAAACCAACATTATGAATTACACAGTTGGAAGCAACATGCTTCTTATAAAATCTACATGGAATGAGGGAGAAACATTTAGATTATTACCCTTATCAAGTGAATGCCCTTATGTAGAATGCATATGGGATCCAGGAACAAAAGTCTTTGTTATCATTAGCCGTATAAGTAAAACAACTTTACATATGCTACCTAAGCTAGATGATAATGGTGACCCAGCTCCATTAAAAACTAAAAGAGCAAATGGAAGACTTGTCAAAGAAGAAAGAAAAACAATTGAAACTTTTCAGGAATTCTATGTTGAGGATCTAGATGCTATTGAATCTATAGTAGATTTATTTGCAGTTAATGCTGATAAATTTGACTATAAAGCATTCATGCAAGATAAAAAGTAATCTACTACTACTTTTTGATTTAATAGGGAGGTGTAACAGCCTCCCTTTTTTTAACCTAATTATATGGAACAGGAGAATGTGTTAATTGCAGACATGGAACATACATTTGTTGAGTGTCTTGATACTGCAAAAAAGAAAAACCATGACTATGGAGCTGGAATAAAGGATCCATATGCTAACTTTAGGAACTCAACAGTTGCTGGAGTGTCTGTAGAAAGAGGAATACTTGTCCGCATGATGGATAAAGTCTCTAGAATTTCTACACTAATTGATAAAGAATCTCAGGTTAAAGATGAATCTATTCAGGATACACTTATGGATCTTATTAATTATACAGCAATTTTGAAATCCTATATCAAAAACAAAGATTAATTATGGCAACACTAGTTTTATAGTCAAAATTTATTATATTTGACTATAAAAAAGCTTATGGAAACTTTAATATGTACTAAGTGCGGTAATGAAAAATCAATTACTGAGTTTAGAAGAGACCAACACAATCCTACAGGTTATCATACTCATTGTAGAACATGTTTTAACATATCTCAAAAAGAATACAGAGAGAAAAATAAAGAACATGTTAATAATTATGCAAAAAATTACTATAAAGAGAATGCTGAAAGGATAAAAGCTATGCGTAAACTCAGAAAAGAAGGTAAACCAACTGTTGAACTTCATTCTAAAAAATCTTTTGACTCTCACTCTTATAATACAAGAAGCGGTTGGAAAAAAAGAAAAGAATTGTCCTGGAAACAAAGAGGAATGGTTGATATGACATATGACTTATATGAACAAATGCTAATAAATCAGAATAATAAATGTGCTATATGTAATATTGAACATTCTGATACTAAAAAGTTACATGTTGATCACTGTCATAAAACTGGTAAAGTAAGGGGTTTACTTTGTAATAATTGTAATAATGGCATGGGTAAATTAGGAGACTCTATTGAAAGATTAGAGATAGTTATTGATTATTTAAAACAACATATATGAGTCGTTCCCATTATGTCATGGATTATGAAACACTTTCCAATTGCTTTATTGCTTGCTTTGAGAGTGTAAGTAGTGATACTAAAGAAGTATTTGTAGTCCATGATCTCAAGAATGATATTGTAGAGTTAGTAGAGTTCTTAAATAGAAATATAGACCTAGATGAATGGCATGTAAGCTTTAACGGTTTAGGTTTTGATAGTCAGATTACAGAACATATATTAAGAAATCAATATCAGTTATGTGAGATGTCTGGTTCTGATATTGCTAGATGGATTTATGATAAAGCACAGGATATAATTCAAAGACAAAATGAGGAAAGATTCTTAGAATTCAATCCTTGGGATATACAAATTAACCAGGTGGATGTATTCAAACTTAACCACTGGGATAATCCTGCTAAAAGATCAAGCCTCAAATGGATTCAGTATACAATGGATTGGCCCAACATTGTTGATATGCCAATACACCATAGTAGTGAGATAAAAACATTAGAGGAAATCCAGCAAGTAATTTACTATTGTCAAAATGATGTTAGCTCTACTAAAAAGATTATGCAGCTTAGTAAAAGTCAAATACAACTGCGTAAGACTTTAACAGATGAGTATAACATAAATCTATTTAGTGCTTCTGAAACTAAAATTTCTAAAGATTTATTTCTCCATTTCTTGAGCCAGAAGATGGGTCAGAAGAAATCTGAAATAAAACAGCTTAGAACTAGAAGGGAAGAGATACATGTAAAGGAAATCATACTAGATTATGTAAGTTTCAAATCTGCTACCTTTCAGAAATTACTTAGTAAGTTCAAAGATATAATTGTATATCCTGATCAAACTAAAGGTGGCTTTAAATATTCTATACAGTATCACGGAGTAAAAACAGATTTTGGTTTAGGCGGTATTCATGGTGCCAGACAATCCGGAATATATAGCTCAAATGAAGATATGATCATTATGACATCAGATGTTGTAAGTTTCTATCCAAACTTGGCTATTAGGAATAAATGGTCTCCAGCACATCTATCTAAAGAAGATTTCTGTGAGCAGTATGAATGGTTCTTTACAGAGAGAAGAAAGATTAGTAAGAAGGATGTTAGAAATTATGTATACAAGATCATATTGAATTCAACCTATGGTCTCAGCAATGATGAAAATAGTTTTCTATATGATCCGGAGTTTACCATGAGAATCACTCTTAATGGTCAGCTTAGTCTGGCTATGTTATATGAGATGATTACAGAAGGTATTCCTGGTTCTATACCACTTATGCAAAATACAGATGGTTTAGAAACTATGATTCCTAGGGGTTATGAGCAAAAGTATTATGATATATGTAAAGAATGGGAAGAACTTACCAATCTTGAACTAGAGCATGATACATATGAGAAGATGATTATTGGAGATGTTAATAACTATATAGCGGTTAATACTGCTAAGACAGTTAATTTTGATACAATCTTGGGAGTAAGAAATGAGAATCCTCATTATCCCACAAGAAAAATATCTCCAGATGTATATGAATATAATGCTGTAAAATGTAAAGGTAGATTTGAGTTTACTGGTTTAGCTCTTCATAAGAACAAGAGCTTCCTAGTAATACCTAAAGCTATCTTCTATTATTTTGTACATGGTACAGATCCAAAAGAGTTTCTAGAAAAACAAACAAATATATTTGATTTCTGCGGGGGTAAGAAGATAAAGGGGGATTGGGAATTTATAAAGGAATCAGTTGTAAATGGTACTCACAAAAAAGAAACTCTTCAAAAAACAATCAGATATTACGTTTCAAACAAAGGATCTAAGATTATCAAGTATAATTATTTAGACAGGAGAGTAACTCAGATAGAAGCTGGCAAATGGTTACAGACTCTGTTTATTGATTATGTAGAAAAAGACATGGCTGATTATGATTTGAACTATGATTATTATTTAGAAAAGATTATGAAAGAGATACATAATCTTGAACCAGTTAAAAACCAATTAAGTTTATTCTGATGCCAAGAAAGATAAAAGACGTAACAAAAGATTATTTAGTAAATGTTCCTCTGCCAAATCATGCAGATACATATACTGTAATATCACATCAATCAATTATTGATTATGCATATACAGAACTTGCAAATCACGGTTTCACCGTTGTAAGTGAAGAATATCGTGCTACTCACGATGGTCAAATAGCTCAAGGAATACATAAGCTTCAGTTCAATTCTGATCCTGAAATGTCTTTAATGTTTGCCTGGGCTAATAGTTATAACAAACAAATTAGATTTAAGTGTGCTATAGGTGGTTATGTTAATAATAACAAGACCGTAATGATTGGAGGTGAAATGGGAAGCTATGCTAGAAAGCATACAGGTACAGCAGATGCTGATACAATTGCTTCTATGAAGTCTCAGATTACTAATGCACAAATGTATTATACTCAGCTTTTGTGGGATAAGGATATGATGAAAACAATCTTTATCAATAGCAAGAGACAAGCTGAGTTACTCGGTGTTCTGTTTGCAGAATATGAAATTCTAAATACAGAACAAGCAAGTATTGTAAGACAAGAAATGGATAAGCCTAGCTTCTTCTATAATGGTGGATCAGATACCTTATGGGCTTTCTATAACCATGTCACTGTAGCACTTCAACAATCTCATCCAAGAAGTTGGATGGAGGATCAGAGAATGCTACACTGGGTTATTACAAATGAGTTTGATTTATCTGCACAACCTGCAGTAGATATGGCACCAGTAGAAATTACAGAGCCTTTACAGGATCCTTTGTATGAAGTACCTAATCAGACTAACATCTTAGATCAGATTGAAGAACTTGAGCAAGCTCAATATCCTCTTACTCCAGATGATGCTTTTGATACAGAAGCTGCTCCAGAACCAACAGAAGAGGAAATAGCTGCTGCTAATAAAGCTTGGGGTATAGAACCACAAGATGAAATTGTGCAATATACTGATCCAGTAGGTAATACATTTGAAGCTCCTATAGTTGAAGAAAAATCTTTTAATGATGTATTAGGAGAGGCTATGATAGCAAAGGTAAACTTTGTAGAGGTAGCAACTCCATTTTCTTTAGAGCCTACACCAGAGGATGTAGAACAATATGAAAAAGAAATGCAGGATGATTTCTTATCTATAGGATTTAACTTTGATTTAGATGATGATAATGAAGAAGGAAGTGACTTCTTCTAAAGATGCTGGTATGTACGTACTAGTTTTAAAATGACAACAAGGGAGGACTTTCGGGTTCTCCCTTTTTTTTTTAAATTTGATTCATGAAAAAACAATTAGAGGCAGTAGAAAAATTCCATGATGCTTTCGGACAAGAGAATGGAAAATATCCTAGACCATTAACAATAGAAGAGTATGAACTTAGATATAAGTTAATGGCTGAGGAGAATTATGAATATAAAGAAGCATGTGAAGCTAATTCACTAGTAGAAATTGCAGATGCATTAGGTGATCAGTTATATATCCTCTGTGGAACTATTCTTAAACACGGTATGCAACATATTATAGAAGATGTATTTGATGAAATACAAGCTAGTAATATGAGTAAACTAGGTGAAGATGGTAAACCTCTACTTAGAGAT